>ERZ772827.26-NODE-26-length-88402-cov-7.468482_pt1 | contig 88402 bp, 62 predicted proteins | sample MGYA00580850_ERZ772827 | MGnify/ENA primary metagenome ERZ772827 (study PRJEB29015, sample SAMEA2737950) | human oral metagenome | biome: human oral; feature: human-associated habitat; material: dental | place: China | collected 2145 ... | reverse complement strand
AAAGCCCAGGGTGCGTAGCCCTGCAAGGGCGACCAAACCCTGGGTAGGTCATCAAGTCAAAGTACAAAGCCCTACAGGGGCGACCCTAAAGATAAATAGGTGCTCCAAGTAGCGGTGCTCCGATCGCCTTTAGGGTCGCACTTACAGCGCTCCATTAGTATTATTTTGCTTGACCCAGGGTTTGGTCGCCCTTGCAGGGCTACGCACCCTGGGCTCTGATTGGGTTGCCCCGTTGGGGCTTCCTCTTCCGCTTGTAGTCTAGAGGGCGTGGCAAAGGCCTGAGCTATCTGTTTCAAGCTAGTCTTGGAGCGTATTAAGCTAGCCTTATAGTGTGTGAAGAAGGAGGTAATAAGACTGGATTAGTTTGCTCACGTAAGGTAGTTGCTGGCGTAAGCTAAGGGCTGGGACGAGGCTACATCAGGCAGTGGGCGAGGGAAGATTATAGGCTTGGCGGGAGAAGTAATATAATATGGCGGAGAAAATACTATAAGTTCCCGCAGATTATTATATAATACCTCCCGAATTATTATATAACTTTCTCCGAAAAGTAATATAACTTTTGGCGGATTATTATATAATATTCTGCGGAAAGTTATATAATAATCTGCGGGAACTTATATTACTTTTCCCGAGAAGTATTATTACTTTGCTCAGAGACATCAGGCACTTCGCTCGCGGAGTGTATGATGGGAGCTCGCCGAGGGAAGTCACTCCACTCGCTCGGATCAGGAACTAAGTGCGCTCGCTTTGGGCCGTTTGTGCTCTGCGACAGGGTACTGCGCGCGCGGGCCTTGGGCTAGGAGCGGAAAAAGGAGCGCCCCCAAGTCGTCGCGATGGACGGCTTGGGGGCGCGGTATTTAGCTTGTCTTAGTCCGCGTGAGACTAAGGGTTAAGGGCGTCGGAAGGCTTACTTCAGCGTACCTGCCTCAGCAGCCTCGATCATCGCCTTGCTGGGGAGGATGTAGACCTCTACGCGGCGGTTAGCCTGACGGCCAGCAGCGGTACCGTTGTCTGCGACGGGGCTGTGGCTGCCCTCGCCAATGGCCTGCATGCGGCTGGAGGATACGCCCTGAGCAGCGAGGAAGCTCTGCACGCTGGTAGCACGCTTGAGGGAGAGGGGGTCGTTGATCTTGTCGCTACCTGTGTTGTCGGTGTGGCCGACGATCTTGATCTCGGTGTCGAGGTTCTCCTTGAGGCTAGTAGCGAGGTTGCGCAGCTCAGTCTGCGAGCTAGTGGAGAGGCTAGCGGAGTTGGTGGCGAAGAGGATACCGCTGTCGAAGGTCACACGGATGGCCTGACCGTCATTGACGCTCTCGACCTTAGCCGTCTTCATCTTCTCCTCGAGCTCACGCTTCTGCTTGTCCATCTTGTTACCGATGAGGGTACCCGCGGTACCGCCTACGACGCCACCGATGGCTGCACCGAGGCCGGTATTCCCGAGGACACGACCTACACCAGCGCCGATGATAGCACCAGCACCAGCGCCGATACCAGCGCCCTTGACTGAATTGCTTAGGCCGCAGCTAGAGAGGACGAGGCCCCCAGCGAGCAGCGAAGCGATCATTACATTCTTCTTCATCTTGTTCTTGATCTATATTAGTAGTTGATAAAACAACGGGCGAAGGCTAGGATTGCGTACGCCCTGAATAATACTTCATGAATTGGAGGCGCTCGAAGAGGCTCGGGTCAGCGACGGAGGCATAGCTGAGACGACCGCGGAACTCGTCCACGCTCTGGTAGCCATGATCCATCATCCAGCGCCCGAGGCCCGTCAGTGCGTCCTTGATGGCCGAGGGCCCGTGCTTGTAGACAGCCGTGCACATCTGCGCCACATCTGCCCCCGCCAGGAGGATCTTCGCCAGCTCCTGCCAGCCATAGATACCCGTCGAGGCAGCGAGCTCGATGCCAGGCACGACGCCACGGATGAGCCCTGTGAAGCGTAGGGTCTCGGCAAAGTCCCCCGCGTGGGAGAAGACATCACCGCCGACGATCTGCTCCCGCTCCAGATCGATGTCCAGCTGGTAGCTGCGGTTGAAGAGCGTGACGGCCGTAGCCCCCGCCGCACGTAGCTTGTCCACGAGCGTGGGCAGCGCCGTATGGTGGCGCGAGAGCTTGATGATGAGCGGCAGACCTACGGCACGCAGGCGGCGGACAATCTCCAGATACAGCTCCTCACCCGCTACAGGGTCGTAGAAGCGCGAGGTCTCTAGGCGCATGATGTTCACCTCGAGGGCGTCGGCGCCAGCCTCCTTGAGCTTCTGGGCGAAGTCCGTCCAGCTCTCTAGCCCCGAGCAGTTGATGGAGGCGATGATGGGCACCGATAGCTCGGCCTTGGCGCGGCGCAGGAGCTCGAGGTATTCGTCCACGGCCTCTACACGGGCGTAGGAGGCGATGTAGTCGGCGGCCTCGGGATACTCGTTGTGAGCCAGCAGATGCCCCGTGTGCATGAGGATCTGCTCCTCGAAGAGACTCTTGAGGATGACCGCACCAGCGCCAGCCTCGACTAAGGCCTTGGTACGATCGATGCTGCGCGTCAGGCCCGAGCTGCTCAGGATGAGCGGACTCGAGAGCTGCAGCCCAGCGAAGGTCGTCTGTAGATTAACCATAGTATAGTGTAGTCAAGTGTTAGGGTGCATCGGTGACGGGCGCCACGTAGCCCTCGGCGGGCTGTACGGGACGGCCGATGAGGGTCGCTGCCGTAGCCGACTCGACGAGGACCTGGGCATACTGCCCTACGCGGTAGCCTTGCTTGTCGAAGACGACGACCTTATTCTGCTGCGTGCGGCCGAAGAGCTGCTCGTGGCTGCGCTTACTGAAGCCCTCGATCAGCACCTCCACGGTCTTGCCCACGTCCCGAAGGTTGCTCTCCAGCGAGAGCTGCGTCTGAAGGTCGATCATCTCCTGCAGGCGGCGGATCTTCGTCTCCTCGCTGATGTTGTCCACGAGGTACTTGGCAGCGTAGGTGCCTGGACGCTCGGAGTACTTAAACATAAAGGAGTTGTCGTAGCCCACCTCACGCATCAGGCTCAGCGTGTCCTGGAAGTCCTCCTCCGTCTCGTCGTGGAAGCCGCAGAAGAGGTCCGAGGTGATGGCGCAGTCGGGCATAGCGCGGCGTATGGCGGCTACACGCTCGAGATACCACTCTCGGGTATAGTTGCGCTTCATCAGCTTGAGGATGCGGTCATTGCCCGACTGGGCGGGGAGGTGGATGTGCTTGCAGATGTTGGGGTACTTCGCCATTACGGCGATGGCCTTGTCATCCATATCCTTGGGGTGGGGCGAGGTGAAGCGGATGCGTATGCCAGGTACGGCCAGCGCTACCTGCTCCATCAGGTCGCCGAAGTCGTAGACCTTCTCGCCGTCGACGTAGCGGTAGGAGTTGACGTTCTGCCCCAGCAGGGTGATCTCGCGATAGCCCTTCTCCTCCAGGTCCTTGACCTCACGGATGATGCTCTCCAGCTCGCGGCTGCGCTCACGACCACGGGTATAGGGGACGATGCAGTAGGAGCAGAAGTTATTGCAGCCACGCATGATGGAGACGAAGCCCGAGATATGGACGCCACCGAGCTTGAGCGGCATGACATCCTTGTAGGTCTCGTTGGTGGAGAGCTTTACATTGATGGCCTTCTCGCCGCGCTCCACGGCTCCGATGAGGTTCGGCAGGTCGAGGTAGCTATCTGGGCCGACGACGAGGTCTACCTTATGCTTCTCGATGAGCTCCTCCTTGGCGCGCTCGGCCATGCAGCCGAGGACGCCGATGGTGATGCGGCGGCGCTTCTTGCGGCGTATGGAGTGGTAGTAGGCGATACGATTGAGCACCTTCTGCTCGGCGTTGTCACGCACTGAGCAGGTGTTGAGGAATATGGCGTCGGCTAGCTCGGGATCCTCTGTGAGGTGGTATCCATCCATCTGCATGATGGAGGCCACGACCTCGCTGTCGGCCACGTTCATCTGGCAGCCGTAGGTCTCGATATAGACGCGCTTAGGAGCGAGTGACAGGTCGGATTTAGAGTCCGGTGTCAGGGGTCGGTTCATAAGAGGTTAATAGTAAGTTCGTTCAAGCTGTCTGTCCGCCCACCCGCAGCCCGCTCTTGCTGCGGTGCCAGCGGTGTCCTGGGGCGGTCTTTCCTTTGTTCGATATTATTGCTACCTTTGTGTTGAAAAAGTAATTTTTCATAGTTAAGGTTTTGGTTAATAGGTTGGAGCTGGCTGGGAAGTCAGCTCCGCTTTTTTTATACCCGTACCAAAGACCTTATGCCTATGATCCCTTAGCTTCCTCATTTAGTAGCTAGGCAGCCACTCGCTGCCCTGTCTGGGGGACGTGCTCCCCTAGGGGGCGTCGCCTATGCGTAGGAAGTGATAGCCCTCGTCGAGGAGCCAGCGCACGGCCCGAGGCATAGCCTCCCGCATATTCTTCTGCGCCTTGAGCGAGTCGTGAAAGACGATGATCGAGCCGTTGCGTGCGTAGCGCTTGACGTTGGAGAGTACCTCCTCGGGCGTGAGCCGCGCATTGTAGTCGCGCGTGACGACGTCCCACATGATGATCTCGAAGCTGTGGCTGAGCTCGATGTTCTGCCTGAAGCGCAGGTGCCCATGCGGGGGGCGGAAGTAGCGCGAATGGATGAGCTCGTGCGCGGCATGCACATCCTCCATGTAGCTGCGCGTGCCGTGATAGAGCCCCTGTATATGGTGGTAGGTGTGGTTGCCTACCTGGTGACCTCGGCGCTTGATCTCCTCGAAGAGCTCGGGCCACTTGCGCACGTTGTCCGCCACGCAGAAGAAGGTAGCCTTCACCCCCAGTCGGTCGAGCTCGTCCAGTACCCAAGGCGTCACCTCAGGGATAGGCCCGTCGTCGAAGGTCAGGTAAATGCTCCTCCCCGAGATCGCTGGTATGCGCCAGCGAGCCCCGGGGACGAGCATGCGGTACCACATAGGTACGCGGCAGAGGAGACGCTCCAGCATGGTGCTGTACTCTGATGCTGTGTAGCCTTAGCGCTGTCCAGCGCCTAGGCGGCGAGCGATCTCGGTGATCTGAGCCTCGTACTGCTTGAGGCCCGTGGAGCCGAACTCATCGGCCAGCTGCAGCGGATAGGTCAGACCCATGTAGGCCTCCTGCAGGTCGGCGTGCTGCACCAGCTGCTGGAACTGCTCGGGCTCTAGGCTCAGCGCCCAGACGAGCGTGCTCAGCGAGCGGCGTACGATGACCTGCAGCACGTGGTCGGCCTCCTTCGTCAGCCCCGCACGATAGAGCGAGCGGGCGAAGTACACCGAGTTCGTCTCGTAGGGGACGTTGTCCTCGCGGATCACGGAGAGGCACTTGCGGAGGACTTCCTGGGCTTTGGCCTTGTCGCCACGCGCCATGAAGCCATCGGCCAGCGGGGAGAAGATCTGATTGCGCAGCGTGGAGACGATGCCGCGGGCGTTCTCGTCGAAGTAGGTGCCAGGACGATCAGCACCGCACCAGCGGAACTTCGTCATCACCGTCTGGTACATGCGGTCGAGGTTGCCGATGCCGCTCTCTCTGCGCTGCCCCGTACTGTCCTGCGGATAGGCTATAGGCAGCAGCTGGTGCGCCATACCCGACTGCACCATGTGCTCGGGGAGGTTGTCGAAGGCATTGCGGGGTGAGGTGATCGCCCAGTAGATGGGGCGCTCCCACTGATTGCCTGCTATGAGATCCAGCACGCTCAGCCCGCCGATGTCCACATACTGACGGCTCTGGATCGAGAGGGGCATCACGGGAAGGACTTCGCAGTCCACGTCGGGGGCAGCCTGAGCCACGAGGTGCTGTGCGCGCGCCGAGTCTACGGGCAGGATGATGTTGCCCGTGGGGAGCGTCGCAGGGTCATTGCGTGGAGCGTCCTTGAGGTGGGCGAAGGCCTCCTGCACCGTCATGGGCTCATTGCCCTGACGATTGACCAGCGCGTAGGCGTGGTAGTAATAGTAGGAGGCAGGGAGCAGTCCGAGCGGTAGGGGCCTGCCCTCGTAGGCCTGCTTCTTCATCTGGTCGATGTACCAGTCACCTGCCAGATAGGAGAGATTGACCGTGCGGACGTCGGTGCGGATACCCTCGACCTCCTGGGCGTACCAGAGGGGGAAGGTGTCGTTGTCCCCGTAGCAGAAGAGCACGGCGTTGGGCTCGCAGCTCTCTAGATAGTTGCGCCCCATGTCGCTGGCCACAGTACGGCCTGAGCGGTCGTGGTCATCCCAGTTCTGCCCGAGCATCTGCAGGGGTACCAGGAGGCTCAGCAGGACGACGATGGCAGCATAGGTAGGCTGTAGGGTGAGGGGCTGCTTGTCCTTTGCGGCCTTAGCCTTGGCCTCCTTCGAGGCGAGGAGCTGATTGACGGCCGTGACGAGGGCTGCCACGCCGAAGCCGATCCAGATGGCGAAGGCGTAGAAGGAGCCCACGTAGGCGTAGTCACGCTCGCGGGGCTGCCCTGGGAACTGGTTGAGGTAAAGGACGATGGCCAGACCCGTCATGAAGAAGAGCATGAAGGTGATCCAGAAGCTCTCCGTCCCGCGGCGTCCTGCCCCGATCTGGAAGAAGAGACCGATCAGCCCCAGCAGCAGTGGAAGGGCGTAGTAGACGTTGTGCCCCTTATTGTCCGTCATCAGCTCGGGTAGGCTGTCGCTATCCCCGTAGAAGAGGGCGTCGATGAAGGGGATCCCTGTCATGGCACCGCCACGCAGCAGGCCGCCGTCGCCCTGTAGGTCGTTCTGACGCCCTGCGAAGTTCCACAGGAAGTAGCGCCAGTACATGTAGTTGACCTGGTAGTTGAAGAAGTAGCTGAGGTTCTCGCCGAAGCTCGGGACGCTCATATCATCCTCGGCGCGGCCCATCCAGCTATTGTACATCTGGGCGTGCCCGCGGTCGTAGACACGGGGGAAGAGCATCATCTCGCTCTCCTCGTAGACGGGCTCCTCCTTGAGGCTACGCACGACGTAGCGGTCGGGGTCGCTGGGACGCTCCTTGTTGATACGTCCGTAGGTAGGCTCCTCCTCCTTCATCACGGGACGGCCATCGCTGCCGTACTTGATGCGCGAGGCGAAGGTCTGCCCGTAGAGCAGCGGCGCGGAGCCGTACTGCTCACGTGCCAGATAGTAGCGCAGGGAGAAGGCGTCGGCAGGCGAATTCTCGTTCATCGGCGTATCGGCCTCGGCACGCACGAGGATCACCCCGTAGCTGGAGAAGCCGACCATGATGGCCACCAGACACATCTGCAGGGTATGTACCATGCGCGCCGTCAGCCCCTTGTAGAGGTAGAAGAAGGCCACAATCCCCCCCGCAATCAGGAGGCCCACCAGCGTATTGCCAATCAACGGAAGGCCGATGAGGATGAGGGAGGCGATCAGGGAGATGCGTAGGCGGTGGCTCCCGAGGTGCTTGGGCTCGCGATAGGCTCGCTGTGTCTCGTAGGCGCCCCAGATGAGGACGAGTGCGACTACCGCGAGATAGATATAGAGCCCCTGGTTGTAACCGAGGCCCATGCTGTTGACGAAGAACATATCCCACTTGCCCGCGAGCTTGGGCACTCCCTGCACGACGCCGTACATCATCAGCCCGACGAGGGCGAAGGAGGCTACCAGCGCGATGCCAGCGCCCTTGAGTGTGGGTTCCTTCGTGCGGCGGTAGTAGTAGACTAGAGCCATGGCGGGCAGGCAAAGGAGGTTCAGCAGGTGCACCCCGATACTCAGACCCATGAGGTAGGCGATGAGTACCAGCCAGCGGTCGCTACGCTCATTATCGCAGCGCTCGTCCCACTTGAAGATCAGCCAAAAGACTACGGCCGTGAAGAGCGAGCTGAAGGCATAGACCTCAGCCTCTACGGCGCTGAACCAGAAGGAGTCCGAGAAGGTGTACACGAGGCTCCCCACGAGACCTGCCCCTAGGATAGCGATCCCCTGCCCGAGGGTCATGACCTCGCCCGTGGGCTGCGCCTCGTTGAGCCCAAGGCGCGCACTGGGCGTGAGCACACGGCGCAGCATGTGCGTGATCGTCCAGAAGAGGAAGAGGATGGTGAAGCCGCTGATCACGGCACTGGTGACATTGGTCAGCAGTGCAGCATGCTGGGGGCCTCCACCCAGATGGGATACTACATTATATACAAGCATGTAGAAGGGAGCCCCGGGAGGGTGCCCGATCTCGAGCTTGTAGTCGCAAGCGATGAACTCAGCGCAGTCCCAGAGGCTCGCCGATGGACCTATCGTCATCAGGTAGGTCAGGGTGGCGATGAGGAAGACGCCCCAAGCCAGGAGGTTGTTCGCTCGGTCGAATTGTTTCCAGTTCATGTCTCTGTATAATTCTATCCTAAAGCCAGCCCTACGGCTAGCCATATTGTCCACAAAGATAACTAATCCATAGCGTACAGCCCGAAGGCCGTGTGGCGGGTAGTCGAATAGGGATCAGGAGCAAAGCGCCACGGCTAGAGCCCCCGCTCCTCTCAGGGACGAGTCCCATCGCGAGCGCCCTTGCTGCCTCCGCCCTGAGCCTCGGGGACTAGCTCAGAGCGGAGCGCGGAGCACCGCCCCCAAGGCCTCCTATGAGGTTTAGTAGGTGGCTACGCGCGGCTAGAGCTAAGGGGGGACTCCGTGAGCGATATCCTAGAGGCCGCTTCACTGATATCCCTCATGCTCCTCAAGGACGTCCCTCAGCCTGCTGACTGATATCCCTCACGCTCCTCACGGACGTCTCTCAGCCCGCCTCACTGATATCCCTAGGCTGCCCTTCCGCTTGACCCAAGCAGCAAGGGGGGACGGCCCTCGTCCGCTCTGCTTCCTTGGGAGGGCAGCTGTGTCGGTCTTGTCCCGTGGAGAGGAAGCGAAGGACGGGTGCCGCTAGGTCGGCGCGTGTGCTGCGTCCTCCCTTTGCTTCGCTATCCTAATACACTAGGCACGCGTGCGCGCACAAAAAGGCAGGGCGCAAGGTCATCCTCTCCATCAAGTACGCCAAGACACCAAGTAGGCGTACGTGCATAAAAAGGCAGGGCAGGACTCCGAGACGGAGCCCTGCCCTGCGGTAGCTTGGGGGGAAGCTCTATGAAGAGCCGCCCTAGTAGTCGGGGTTGTTCTTGCCGAAGTTGGGGTTACGGTCAAGGACAGCCTGCGGGATGGGTAGGTAGCGGTAGTGAGGCTTGAAGCTGCGGTCCTCGACCTTCTTCTCTGCCGCCGTGGCGCTGACCTTGATCGTGGCGCGCATCGTGGGGTCTGAGATGCGGCTATCGACGGTGCCGACCACGCGTTCCAGCGGAGCGTTGAGGACGTGCTCGGCCAGCATCTTGCCATCGCTGGCCTTCCAGCGGACGATGTCCATGCGGCGGAAGCCCTCGCCTGCGAGCTCTACGGAGCGCTCGCGGTGGATGAGCTCGCGCAGCTTGTCCTTAGAGGCGTACTTGCTACGATCGACGGCGGGCAAGCCAGCACGGCGACGCACTTGGTCGAGGGCGCTGTAGACCTCGGCGGAGGGACCGCTCAGCTCGTTGCTCGCCTCCGCCAGTGTCAGCAGCACCTCGGCGTAGCGGAAGACGATGGGGCAGGCATTGCAGCTCCATACGTCGGTGTACTGCGTGGCGGGGTAGGTGTACTTGTTCCACGTCAGGCCGGTCTTGGAGCTGTTGTTGGCCGCCTCGGGGTAGTCGGGATTGTTCTTCCCGTCGAGGGTCTTGTCCAGCGAGTTGTAGATGGCCTTGAGCCCGTCGGTGCGGATGTAGTCAGCGCCTGGGTAGCAGATCGTCTTTGCCATGCGTGGGTCACGGCCCTTGAAGGGGTGGGCAGGGTCATAGCCTGAGCCCGACTCGGTGATCGTCATCCCGTTGGCCATCTCATAGGTGTCGAGGAGGTTGGGCGTGGGGACGAGGGAGGACCAGCCGCCCGTAGCGTTGTTGTACATCGAGCCAATGACGGTGTACAGTGGCTTGGTGTTGTCGAGGTACTGGACGGCGGCGATGATCTCCTTGGAGTCTTGGCCCTCGACCTTGAAGAGCGTAGCGTAGTCGCCCTCCAGCTCGTAGATGCCGAGGTCCATGATGGCCTTGGCCTTCTCCCGCGCTATGGCCCAGTCGCCGTAGTAGAGTGCCTCACGCATGCGCAGCGCCAGGGCCATGCCCTTGCCAAAGCGTCCGCGGGCTGCGGGGCTCTTCTGTAGGTCGGGCAGCGCTTCGTCCAGATCCTTGGCGATGTAGGCGCGTACCTCGGCCTCCGTCTTGCGTGGGAGCTGAGCGGCCTCCGCCGTCTGGGGGAGCTCTATGATGGGTACACCACCATAGACGATATTCATCGTGTAGTACTGGTAGGCACGGATGACCTTGGCCTGGGCGATGATGTCCTTGCGCTCGGCCTCGTCAGTGAAGGGGATGTCCTTGATGCGCTCCAGCAACAGGTTGCAGCGCCCGATGGTGGAGTAGTCATAGAAGGAGACGCCGGGGTTGGAGGGCGTCATCGAGCCGTTGCCGATGCTGCGGTAGCCCTCGTGGACATGGAAGTTGAAGCCGAAGTCCGACATGCAGTCCAGGTAGAGGATCGTGGAGCCTGAGGTCCAGCCGTCGTAGCAGCCGATGAGGAACTTGTGGGCATCCTGAGGGGTCTTCCAGGTCGTGGAGGGCGATAGGGCGTTGTGGGGCTCCTTCTCCAGGAAGCCCGAGCAGGAGCTGGTACCGAGCGCGAGGAGCGCTACGAGGGCACCCTTATATAATGTATTCATTGTCGTAGGGGAGCGTGCGGGTTAGAAGGATACGTTGAGCCCGAAGGAGTGCGTGCGCAGCAGCGGATAGGACGAGAGGCGTGCACTGGTGGCCTCAGGGTCGATGTTGCCCCGCATGTGGTCGAGGGTGAAGAGGTTCTCAGCCGAGTAGAAGACGCGTACCGAGGAGACCCCGAGCTGCTGAGTCAGGCGCTGGGGAATGGTGTAGCCGAGCTGAAGGTTCTTCAGGCGGAGGTAGTCCGTCTTCTGTAGCCAGAAGGTGGAGTTGGCGTCGTTGTGGCGCGCCGTGCCCTTGCGGAAGATGCGGGGCATCGTACCCGAGGGGTTGGTGCTGCTCCAGGCGTCACGCCATACGGTCGAGGGGTGACCCGTATCCCCAGCGAACTCCCCGAAGACCTCGCTGCTGTAGTAGCGAGCTGCGCCTGCAGCGCCGTTGAACATCGCCGAGAGGTCGAAGCCACACCAGCCTACGTTGAAGTTCATCGCGAAGGTGTAGCTCGGCTCGATGGGCTTGGTGTAGATGCGGTCCGCACCGTTGATCTTGCCGTCACCATTGACGTCCACGTAGCGGATGTCGCCCGCCTGAGGGCGCGAGCCGAAGGGCGTGCCGTACTTAGCTACCCAGGCGTCGGCCTCCTCCTTGCTCTGGAAGAGCCCATCGGCCTTGTAGAGGTAGTAGGTCTTGAAGGGCTGGCCTACGGCGTTGCGTATCTGATCGCCGATGTAGCTCTGCCCGCCGAGGTCTAGGATGACGTTCTTGTTGTAGGCAAAGTTACCCCCTGCGCCGATGGTCCAGTCTCCGAAGCGCGTCTGGTAGTTCAGTGAGAGCTCTATCCCCTTGTTCTCGAGGGAGCCCACATTGGCCGTGTAGGGGGCGAGAGGGAACTCGTAGGGCACGAGGACGTTCATCAGGATGCCCGTCGTCTTGCGCTTGTAGAGGTCGAGGCTCCCAGTGAGGCGGCCGCCGAAGAAGCCGAAGTCCAGCCCGAAGCCCATGTTCTCACTCTTCTCCCAGCTGATGTCCTTGAGCTTGAGCTGCGTCTGGGCGTAGCCCCCGAGGAGCGTGCCGCCCATGGGATAGCTAGGGGTGATGCTGTAGGTGTTGATGGCGGGATAGTAGTCCCTCAGGGCCTCTTGGTTCCCGAGGAGCCCCCAGGAGGCGCGTAGCTTCAGGTCACTCAGCACGGGGTACAGCGGCTGGAGGAAGGCCTCCTTGGAGAGGCGCCAGGCTGCGGAGAAGGAGGGGAAGTAGCCCCAGCGGTAGCCCTCGGCGAAGCGAGAGGAGGCGTCGGCACGGAAGTTAGCCTCCAGTAGGTACTTGCCCGCGTAGTCGTAGTTGATACGCCCGAAGCCCGAGACCATCGACAGGGCCTGTGTGGAGCCTTCGTTGGTCTGCGTGGAGCGGTCGCCTGCATCAATGTCGGTGAGCTTGTTATTGGGGAAGCTCTTACGTCCGCCGCGTAGGTAGCCGTAGTTGTAGTCCTCGGCGTGGGTACCGACCATGAGCTTGAGGTTGTGCTGGCCGAGGCTCTTGGTGTAGTTGGCGAAGGCGTCGAAGCTGGCACGCGTCCAGAGGTTGTAGTACTCGTCCAGGTTGTTGGGCGAAGTCTCCTTATTGGGATTGTAGCGTATGTACTGTACGAAGGCCTTGTAGTGCAGCAGGTGTGCTACGTAGGCCACGTTCGCCGTCAGCGTCAGTCCCTCGATAGGGCGGATGTCGATCCCCCCCGTGGCGGAGATGTTGTGGTTGTCGCGGTCGATGGTCTGCCCCGAGTCGAGCCAGGCCAGCGGGTTCCCGTCGCCCGTCGTGCCGTAGGTACCGTCCTTACCGCGGCCGAGGATCCAGGGGGAGACGATATTGAGCTGTCGGATGATCTGGTCCGAGCCTCCCGAGACGTAGGAGTTATTGGGGTCGGCGTACTTATTCTTGATGTAGGAGAGACCTACGCGGGCGGAGATGATACGGCTGAGGTTGAGGTCGAGGTTGGTGCGCACGTTGTACTGATTGCGCTGTGCATTGGGCAGGATCCCCGTCTGACCTAGGTAGCCGATAGAGCCCATGTACTTGATCTGATCCGTCCCCCCGCTGACGCTGAGGTTGTGGCGCTGCTGTAGGGCGGTGCGGAAGGCTAGGGCGTACCAGTCGGTATTGGGATAGTTCTCGGGGTCGCTACCGTCGCGGAACTTCTGTAGCGCCTCGTCGCTGAACTGTGGTGTCTGCCCAGCAGCCTTGCGTAGCTCATTGGTCAGCGTGGCGTATTCGTAGGAGCCCATACGCTCCATCAGGCGCGTGGCGGACTGCATACCCACGGTCCCCGAGTAGTTGATGCGTGCCTTGCCGCTGCGGCCGCGCTTGGTGGTGATTAGGATGACCCCGTTGGCCGCCTTCGACCCATAGATCGCTGCGGAGGCTGCGTCCTTGAGCACGGAGATGCTCTCGATATCGCTGGGGTCAAGCATGTTCAGCGAGCCCGACTCCAGTCCATCGATGAGGATGTAGGGCGCTGCGGAGTTCAGCGTACCCGTCCCACGTACGCGCAGCTCGCCGTTGTCGAGCCCAGGGGCACCGTTGGTACCGGTGATGCTGAGCCCAGGGATGAGCCCCTGTAGGCCGTTGGTGAGGTTCTGAATGGGGCGCGCCTGGATCTGCTTGGTGTCGATGGCTGCTACGGAGCCCGAGAGGTTGACCTTCTTCTGCGTGCCGTAGCCGACTACGACGACGTCCTCCAGCTTGGTAGCCTCATCCTGCAGGGTGATGGTGAGCTCGCTGCGCCCGTTGAGGGCTACTTCCTCGGTCTTCATACCGATGAAGCTGACGCGAAGGATGGCGTTACGAGCGACGCCGCTGAGGGTGAATTCGCCCTGAGCGTTGGTCACGCTCCCTTTGCCCTTACTGTTCTTGACAAAGATAGAGGCGCCGATGACGGCCTCCTGCTTGCTGTCGACGACACGCCCGCGTACCGTCAGCCCCTGAGCCGCTAGCTGCGGGCTGATGGTGGAGACGAGCAGGAGCAGGAGCCCAAGGATGCTGAGCCTGCGTAGTGATGTCTTCATCTTGATAATTGATGGTGATAATGTAGTACTGTGATCCGAGTGCCTCATCCTAGGGGCTCTCGGGGGTCGAGGGCACTGCGAGGCCTCTTGAGCGCAGTGGGGCATCCCTCGGGGCGAGCGGCGATCACGCGCTGAGCGCTGCTCTGTGTTTTCCTTAGTGACTATCTCTTCGTAGGGCAAATATAGGACGATTCCCTGTAGGATGCAAGGGGCGGTAAGGGTCTGAAAAGTAGTGTATTTATCCAAGATTTTTAGGAAGGGTGGGGGAGGGGCCTTTTGTCCCTCCTCTGGATCGTGCTGCGTAGGCCCTCGGGGGGTGCCTCGGCTTGCAGACGAGGGCAGCCCGAGCTGGGGTAATAGCGTGGTGCGAGGAGTCCTGCGAGCGCGTCTTCTCCTAGGGGGAGCTCCATGAAGGGTATCAGTCAGGGAGCCGAGGGACGGCAGTCAGCGCGCTCATGGATATCGGTCTGCTGGCTGAGGGATATCCCTCGGGAGGGCTTAGACTAAGGGAGGGGGATGCTGAGGCTCGTCCCTTGCAGGCGTATGGAGCTTAGGCAGCGCGCCGCCTAGCTTGCTGTGGGTGGAAGTCTCTGTATAGAGCGAGCCCCAGCAGACGAAGCGGTGCGCGGGGCACGACTTCGGCCTGCTGGGTCTCGTGGTCTTGGGGTGGGGTGCTTGGGCCTAGGCTAGGCTACCAGGCGCGGCGTAGGATGCGATCGACGCGTGGGGCGCCCTGGCTGTCGCTGATGAGCTCTAGCTCCGTCTGATGCTCGCCCCCTGCGTGGAGGTAACGGACGCTGTAGCGACGCCCGCCGAGGGGCTTGATGTCGAGCAGCTGCACGTGGCGGTTCGCCTCGGGGCCGTCGTAGCCGTTGATGTCTCCGCTGGTGAAGACCTCCGTATAGTAGCCTTCCTCGGGGTCACTGTCCATGACGCCGATCTCTTGATAGGTCTTGGCCAGCTCGTCGAGGAGGCGATCGCTGCAGTAGGCCTGGAGCTCGGCCTTCTTGTCGCGCCCCACGTGGCGATCCAGCAGGGGAGAGTTGTAGAGCTGATGCAGCAGGGCGCTGTCGGCGTGCAGCGAGTCTGGGGTACTGGCGATGCTGAGGGCACTGCTGTCGCGCTGGGTGGAGTCGCTGCTGCCTGCCTGGCTCGTGCCCGAGCAGCTGTAGAGGGTGCTGAGGCCTAGGCAGGCGAAGGAGAGGAGGCCTAGGCGAAGTCTGAGGGTGCGTGTCATGAGTGTATGAGGGCTGATGTGATACTTGTAGCGGCAAAGGTAGCAAATTCGCTTATCCGTGCCCTAAGCGCCCTAAGCGGCAGCGTTTAGCCTGCCCCTCGCCTAGCGTGTGGGCCAGGCGGGAGCGTGCTGGGCTAACGAAATCAGCACGCCGCGCCAAGCTCAGAGAAAAGGCGAAAGGCAGGGGGGAGCGGGCTTGGCTCGAGGAATGAGTGCTCCCTATTAGGCAGGGAGCTAAGGCGAAAGGTAGGGGAGAAGTGTGCCGCGCCAAGTGGGGGAGCGCTGGGGCTAGAATAGCGAAAAGGGGTCACGCTTCCCAGCGTAGCCCCTCGTCTTAGTTTCTGAAAATTAGCTTGTATATAACGCTGCAAATATACGCACTTATTCCGTATCTCCCGCATTGCCCCTCTGATCTCCTCCCCGACGAGGCTGCTATCTTCCTCGCCCCTATGCCTTTATTTCTTGAGACTAATGTTTGTCTACTCGCTCGGCAAGATGGGAATGCGCTATCTTTGTGGTGCTAGCATACCGCCCCATAACGAGCTTCTTACTTATGAACTACAAAGTGCCCACTCTTCCGCTGTCTTTAGATCTCGAATCAAAGGCTGTGATGCGCCAGCTGACAAAGGCCACTAGGAAAATCGCAGAGCTGAAAGGAGTGGCTCAAACGATCCCTAATGAAGGAATCTTGATCAATAGCCTCACCTTACAGGAGGCTAAAGATAGCTCTGAGGTAGAGCAGGTCGTCACGACGAATGATGAGCTCTATCGTGCGGAGCTTGATATGCAGGGAATTGTTACCAATGCCTCCACGAAGGAGGTGCTACGCTACCGGGAAGCTCTCAAGGCAGGCTTCGAGCAAGTGCGCAATAAGGAGTTCATTTCGCTTAATGATATCATTCGCATTCAGGAGTGTTTAGTCGAGAATCAAGCGGGACTACGACGGCAGCCTGGTACGGTACTGCGTGACACTCAGGGAAATATGGTCTATACACCTCCTCAAGATCCCTTGGAGGTGGAGGCTTTGATGGTCGAGCTCGAGCGCTACATCAATACTCCAGAGCTTGATGATCTAGATCCCCTAGTGAAGTTAGCAGTCATCCATCATCAGTTCGAGAGTATACACCCGTTCCTTGATGGTAATGGACGCACGGGGCGCATCTTATGTATTCTCTATCTTATACTTACGAAGGTGCTCGACCTTCCTATCATCTACCTGAGTCGCTACATTACTCATCACAAAGCGGAGTATTATCGTCTCATCCAATTGGTCAGAGATCAGGCTCCCGATAATGCTTCGGCGTGGGAGGAATGGGTGCTCTTTATCCTATCAGGAGTAGAGCAGACGGCAGAGGAGACAATAGAGCTAGTGAAGGAGATGAAGCAGCTTATGGGGGCCTTTAAGGAGGTATTGCGATCTCACTTCGGGAAGCAATACAAGCACGAGATGCTAAACAATCTCTTCTTCCATCCTTATACTAAGATTGAGTTTTTTGAGCGTGAGATGATGATTTCGCGTAGTACAGCCATTCGCTATCTTGACCGTATCGTCGAGCTGGGGTTACTGCATAAGGTTCGTCTCTGGAGGACAAACTACTATGTGAATACGGCGCTCTGTGATCTATTCCTTAAGCAAGGCGCAAGCTCATAGATATGGTATACCTAGGTCGATTCTGTTATCGGATACTGGGTGAGAGTAGCTAGCGCTACCTGCTCTAGTCTTAGGGGGAGCGAGGTGGCTCATAAGTCAAAAACAAGGCTTTCTGACCTGTGATGAATGGATCATAAGTCAGAAAGCCTTGTTTTTGGTTGATGATACCTCGGTTTTGGCCTAGGGAGCAGCTTCCCGAGCGCTGTGCCGAGGCTGTGCTCCCCCTAGCTTTGGGCTGCGCTGCTGTAGTAGGAGGCCTAGACTGCTAGCAGAGGCTGTGCGCGCCGAGCGGCTCCACGGGGCAGTGTGCAGGAAAAAGCGTATTTTTGTGTAGCTTAGAGCCTTAGTATAGAGTTGGCTAGCCTGTCAGCTCTAGGGGCGTCGGGGCGTAAATATATCACAATAAGTAGCATAGCTCAACAGCTTATGGAGAAGGAAATACGCCGAGCGCTGATCTCGGTGTTCCACAAGGACGGTCTGGCCGACATTTTAGCCCTGCTGCATCAGGCGGGCGTAGAGTTCGTATCCACGGGAGGTACCAGTAGCTTCATCGAGTCCCTCGGCTATCCCTGCGTGGCCGTCGAGGATCTGACGAAGTACCCCTCCATGCTCGGGGGGCGTGTCAAGACGCTGCACCCCGCCATCCAGGGCGGTATCCTCGCTCGTCGCAGCCATGCTACCGACCAGCAGGAGGTCGCCGAGTACGGCCTCTCGCTGATCGACCTGGTGATCGTCGATCTCTATCCCTTCGAGGCGACGGTAGCCTCGGGCGCTAGCGAGGAGGATATCATCGAGAAGATCGACATCGGCGGCATCAGCCTTATCCGCGGGGCGGCGAAGAACTTCGAAGACGTGGTCATCATCCCCTCTCAGGCCGACTACGCTACGCTCTACGACATCCTCAAGGCGCAGGGAGCTAAGACGAGCCTCGAGCAGCGCCGTCACTTCGCTCGCCGTGCCTTCGCGGTCAGCTCGGGCTACGATGCGGCAATCTTCCGCTACTTCGACGCTGAGGACAGCAGCGCGCTGCGCCTGACGGCTGACCACGGCAAGGTACTGCGCTACGGAGAGAACCCCCATCAGAAGGGCGTCTTCTACGGCGACCTTGGCCGCTACTTTACCCAGCTCCACGGCAAGGAACTCTCCTACAACAACCTTCAGGATATCGAGGCCGCGGTGGCTCTCATACAGGACTTCAGCGAACCAACCTTCGCCATCCTCAAGCATAATAATGCCTGTGGCTGCGCCAGCCGCCCCTCTCTGCTGGAGGCCTGGACGGCTGCGCTGGCTGGCGACCCCGTCTCCGCCTTCGGAGGCGTGCTGGTGGCCAATCGTCCCATCGACCTAGCGACGGCGCGCGAGATCGACAAGCTCTTCATGGAGGTACTCGTGGCGCCCGCCTATGAAGAGGGTGCGCTGGAGGTACTGCAGTCCAAGAAGAACCGCATTCTCCTAGAGCAGCACCAGCCCATCGAGAGCAGCTGGAGCTACCGCTCGATGCTGGGCGGCGTGCTGGCGCAGGAGACCGACCGCGCCGTAGAGACTAAGGCAGATATGAAGCCCGTTACTAAGGTGGTGCCCACCGAGGGCGAGCTGGAGGACCTAGTCTTCGCGACCAAGCTCGTCAAGCACAGCAAGAGCAACGCGATCGTGCTCGCCAAGGGTGGGCAGCTCATCGCCTCGGGTGTCGGGCAGACCTCGCGTGTCGATGCGCTCAAGCAGGCCATCGAGAAGGCGCGCCACTTCGGCTTCGAGCTCCAGGGCGCCGTACTCGCTAGCGATGCCTTCTTCCCCTTCGACGACTGCGTGACGCTCGCGGCCGAGGCTGGGATCACGGCCATCGCTCAGCCCGGAGGCTCGGTGCGTGACGCCGACAGCATCGCTGCCGCCGACGCCCGCGGTATCGCTATGGTGATGACGGGGGTACGCCACTTCAAGCATTAAGGACATTCACAGAACGACCAGATACATTACAATGGGATTATTCTCCTTCCGCCAAGAGCTGGCCATGGACCTTGGCACAGCCAATACGATTATCGTCAAGGATGACAAGATCGTCCTCGACGAGCCCTCTGTCGTGGCCTTCGACAACCGCACCGGTGAGATGATCGCCGTCGGGACCAAGGCGCGCGAGATGTACGAGAAGGGCAACTCCAACATCCGCACCATCCGTCCCCTACGTGAGGGCGTGATCGCGGACTTCGACGCTGCCGAGCACATGATCCGTGGCATGATCCGTATGATCGTGCCCCGCCGCCCTTGGCATAAGCCCACACTACGTATGGTCGTCTGCATCCCCTCAGGCAGCACGGAGGTCGAGATACGTGCCGTGCGTGACTCCAGCGAGCGCGCCGAGGCCCGTGACATCTATATGATCTACGAGCCTATGGCGGCTGCTATCGGCGTCGGCATCGATGTGCTGGCGCCCGAGGGGCATATGATTGTGGATATTGGTGGCGGGACGACGGAGATCGCCGTCATCTCGCTAGGGGGTATCGTAGAGGATCAGTCCATCGATACCGCAGGCGATGAGCTCACGCAGGACATCATCGACCACATGCGCGACACCCATCAGATCAAGGTCGGGGAGCGTACAGCAGAGCAGATTAAGATACGCGTGGGCGCCGTCTATGAGGAGCTCGACGAGGAGCCCGAGCCCTTCACCGTATGGGGAGCGAACATGATGGATACGCTGCCCCGCAAGGTGGACGTCAACTACCACGAGATCTGCCAGTGTCTGGATGCCTCGATCGCCAAGATCGAGAGCGCTATCCTACGTTCGCTAGAGGCTACGCCGCCCGAGCTCTATGCCGATATCGTCGCCAATGGGGTCGTCCTCACGGGCGGTGGGGCACTGCTGCGCGGGCTGGACAAGCGTCTCAGCAAGCGCTTCGGGCTCAACTTCCAGATCGCTGAGAACCCGCTGCACTCCGTCGCTATCGGTACCGGGATCGCGCTGAAGAACATCCATAACTTCAACTTCCTCTTCCGCTAGGCGGCTCGCCACGAGCCTCTGAGCCTAGCCCAGCTACCACGCCCCGTGCAGCAGATCCTCGAGTTCCTCAAGCGCTATCGGCATTGGTTCGTCTTCATCCTACTGGAGGTGATCGCTCTGACCTTTGTGCTGAGCGGCTCGGTCTATGCACGGAGCATAGCGTGGTACGCCACGAGCCGCGTGGTGGGGCAGCTCAACGAGTGGATGACCGAGGCCTGGAGCTACATGGATCTACGGGCCTCCAACGAGCGGCTGCTGCTGGAGAACGCCCAGCTGCGCCATAGCTACACCCTGCTCTCACGCCAGATGCAGGACGCTGAGGCCCACGGTACGCTGCCGCATCTGCACGTCACCGACAGCCTCCCGATGAGCTCGGGAGCCGTCGTCGTGGCGCGTGTCGTCAATAGGGTGACGCGTACGGGCGAGGTCTACTACACGATCAACAAGGGCTCGGCCGACGGCATCGAGACCGATATGGGCGTGATGAGCAGCACCGGCGTCGTCGGGGCCGTGATGGCCACGAGTAGCCACTACGCCCTGGTCATCCCCGTGCTCAACCCCAAGATCCGCCTCTCCTGCACCCTGCGCGGGCAGTCCGTCAGCGGGACGCTCACGGCACCGACCAATCCCAACGACAACGCTGCCGTCCTCTCGGGCGTACCGCCTCATGCGCGGCCTCAAAAGGGTGACACGATCATGACCAGCGGCTACTCCTATCTCTTCCCCGAGGGGATGATGGTGGGGACGGTAGCCGATGCCAAGCCCGTACGCACTAAGGGCGCCGCGGGCATCTTCGCCAACTACACGGTGCGCCTGGCGACGGACTTCCAGTCGCTGCGCTACGTCTACGTCATCCTCGCCAAGCCCTCGCGAGAGGTCAAGGCCCTAGAGGACTCTATTGCGACGAATGAATAGCAGCTACCTACGCTTCGTCCTGATGAGCCTGCTCCTGATCGCGGTGCAGGTCTGGGTACTCAGTCCCGTGGAGCTCTTCCGCGTAGCGACGCCCTTCGTCTATCCCTTCGTCTTGATGCTGCTGCCCATTGGGGCGAATCGTAGCCTCCTGCCCCTCCTCGGCTTTGCCATTGGCGGGGCTATCGATGTGCTGGGGCTGACGCCTGGGATCCATGCGGCGGCGATGACGCTGGCGGCCTTCGTCCGCTACCCCCTACTGCAGGTGCTCACGGACAAGGAGATGCCGCCCTCGGCGCTGCCCCTCTACGGCACGCTGCGCAGCGGGGCGATCATCCTGATGAGTCTCCTGCTGCTCATCCATCACCTGGCGCTCTACCTCCTGGTGGGGGCGACGCTACACCGCGATCCCTATGTCCTGCTCAGCTTCGCCGCAGGCTACGGCCTGAGCTGGCTGATCGGGCTGATCCTCCTCTTCTTCTTCGGCACCGAGCCGCCGCACCGTAGCTAGGCCTATGGTCAGTGACGAACTCTACAAGCGTCGCCTGCTGCTCCCCCTACTGACGGTCGTCATCGTCGGGGTCTTCGTCATGCGGCTCTTCTTCCTGCAGATCGCTAGCAACGACTACAAACGTCGTGCCGAGAACAACGCCTACTACATCCTCTCCACCATCCCAGCCCGCGGGGTGATCTATGATCGCTACGGCCAGCTGCTGGTGGCGAACCGCCCCATCTACGACCTCATGGTCGTGATGCATCAGGCCAAGGACAAGCTCGATACGACACTGCTGGCCTCGACGCTAGGGCTGCCCCGCGAGGAGCTCGTGGCGCGCCTGGCTGCCGTCCGAGACCGCAGCATCAACCGCGGCTACAATCCCTACACGCCGCAGGTGCTGCTCTCGCAGCTCGAGCCCGAGGACGTGGGGCGCTTCGAGGAGCAGCTGTATAAGTTCCCCGGCTTCTCCGTCCGCTCCCGCACCATACGCCAGTACGATTACCACAACGCCGCCCATCTGCTGGGCTATATGTCCGAGGCCTCCACGGCCGACCTCGAGCGCGACAGTGCCATCATGTCGGGTGACTTCGTCGGGCGCAGTGGCGTGGAGCGTACCTATGATGAGGTGCTGCGCGGGGAGAAGGGGCAGGAGATCTTCTACCGCGATGCCCGCGGCCGCATACAGGGGCGCCTCGATGGCGGGACGCATGACAAGGCGCCTGTCCCAGGCCGCGACCTCACCCTCTCTATAGACGCAGGGCTCCAAGCCCTCGGCGAGCGTATGATGCGTGGCAAGCGCGGCGCCATCGTCGCCATCGAGCCCGAGACGGGCGAGGTGCTGGCGATGGTCACGGCGCCGAACTATGACCCTGCGCTCCTGGCAGGCAAGGATAAGGGAAGCAACCACCGTATGCTCGAGGAGAGCTATGGGAAGCCGCTGCTGAACCGCGCTATACAGGGCAACTATCCTCCGGGCTCGACCTTCAAGCCCGCACAAGGAGCCATCTTCCTAGCCGAAGGGGTACTCACCCCCTCCACGCCCCTGAGCTGCTACGGCGGCTATCCGCGGCTCGGTGGAAAGCCTAAGTGCCACCCCCACGGCTCGCCCATCTCCCTCATCCCAGCACTGGCTACCTCCTGCAACGCCTACTTCTGCTGGGGGATGCACTTCCTCCTAGATGACCGCAAGCGCTACCCGAGCGTAGAGGTCGCCCTCGAGCACTGGAAGGAGCGCATCGTGCGCCTCGGCTACGGCTACCGCCTCGGCGTAGACCTCCCAGGGGAGAAGCGCGGCTACATCCCCAATAGCAGCGTCTACGACAAGGCCTATAAGGGACGCTGGAATTCCTCTACCATCATCTCCATCTCCATCGGGCAGGGCGAAGTGCTCTCTACGCCGCTGCAGATCGCCAACCTTGCGGCCATCATCGCCAATCGCGGCAGCTACGTCCGTCCCCATCTGGTGCGCCACATCTCGGGCCAGCGCCTGGACACGATGTACACGCAGCGCCAGCAGTCGGGCATCTCACCCGAGCACTGGGAGTATATCGTGCAGGGCATGGCGCAGGCCGTCACGGGCGGTACTTGCCGCGCGGCCAACTTCGCCCCCGGCCAAATCGAGGTCTGTGGTAAGACCGGTACGGCCGAGAACCCGCACGGGAAGGACCACTCGGCCTTCATCGGCTTTGCTCCCCGCATGCGTCCCCGCATCGCCGTCTCGGTCTATGTGGAGAATGGGGGCTTCGGGGCGCACTACGGCGTACCTATCGGCCGCGTGATGATGGAGTACTACCTACGTGGGGGCAAGCTCTCGGGTGCTGGTGAGGCCATAGCCTCGCAGATGGAGCATCGTGGCATCTCCTACCTCAACGATCTATAGCACGCTATGAGTAGACGTCCCTCGGGCGGCTTGCTGCAGTCCATCGACTGGGTGAGCATCGCCATGTACCTCATGCTGATCTTCTTCGGATGGCTCTCCATCTGCGGGGCCTCGTACAACTTCGAGACCGAGCAGCTCCTCTCCCCCGGGAGCCGCCCCCTGATGCAGCTCCTCTGGATGGGGCTAGGGCTGGTGCTGGGCTTCGCCGTCCTCTCGCTCGATACGGATATCTACGAGGTGGGGGCACCGCTCTTCTATGGGGCGATGATGCTCCTGCTGATGGTGACCATCGTCATAGCCCCCGACATCAAGGGATCGCGCTCGTGGCTGGTGCTGGGGCCTGTGCGCCTACAGCCCGCGGAGTTCGCCAAGGTTGCCACGGCGCTGATGCTAGCCTGGCTGTGCAATCAGTACGAGTTCGAGATCAAGTCTATACGCAGCTACCTCAGGATCTTCGGGCTGGTGCTCTTCCCCGTGCTGCTCATCCTGCTGCAGCAGGAGACGGGCTCGGCGCTGGTCTTCTTCGCCCTCTTCCTCGCCCTCTTCCGTGAGGGCTTCTCAGGGCTCTTCATGGGGCTGAGCTTCTCGGCGGCGGTCTACTTCATCGGGGCGCTGATCTTTGAGGACACGCTGTGGGGCGGGGAGACGCAGGCCGATCTCTTCTTCGTCTGCAATGCGATCCTGATCTTCACAGGCGTGCTCTACGCCGTCTATGGCAAGGGGCGCGAGCGCTGGCGCTGGCTGCGCTACGGGGCGCTGGGGATGCTGGGCGTGTACTTCGTCTGCATGCTCATCAGCTTCTTCCTGAGCTTCGACTGGGCCTACGTAGCGCTGGGGATGCTGGTGCTGGGTGTGCTCGGGCTGCTCTATCTAGCGCTGAGGGACTACCTGCTGCGCTATGTGATGATGGCGCTCTTTGCCTTAGGCTCGATGGGCTTCTTCTACTCGGTGGGCTACGTCTTCGATGAGATCCTGCAGCCCCACCAGCAGGTGCGTATCAAGATCGCCCTGGGCATCGAGAGCGACCTCAAGGGTAAGGGCTACAATGTCGACCAGTCCAAGATCGCCATCGGCTCGGGAGGGCTGACGGGCAAGGGCTTCCTCAAGGGGACGCAGACCAAGCTGAACTACGTGCCCGAGCAGGAGACGGACTTCATCTTCTGCACCGTGGGCGAGGAATCGGGCTTCGTCGGCTCCTCACTGCTTCTGGTCTTCTACGGAGCCTTTATCCTACGTATCCTGGCGCTGGCAGAGCGTCAGGTGACGCGCTTCGGCCGTGTCTACGGCTATTGTGTAGCCTCGATCTTCCTCTTCCACCTCTTCATCAACGTCGGTATGGTGCTGGGGCTGGTGCCCGTGATCGGTATCCCGCTGCCCTTCTTCAGCTACGGGGGCAGCTCGCTCTGGGGCTTCACCTTCCTACTCTTCATCTTCCTCGGTATCGACGCGCGGCGTACGATGCGCCGAGCCTAGTCGTCCTCGAGAGCGGCTATCCGAAGAGCCTGCCCCGCGGCTCTTGATTGCTTCGGCGCAAGTGTCCAGCTAGGCCGCGCCGCGCTTGCCCAAGCGGGCGAAGCGCCTTCGCCCTTAGCACCTTTCCCCAATCCTCCCTATCCCTATGTCCTATACGATCGACGGGCTGAGCATCACCGAGCAGCTCCTCCGTCTCACCGAGCGCGCCAATAAGCCCTTTGCCGAGCGCCTGCACCCAGGCGTCCCAGGGGTGCTCGGGCTGCGTATCCCTGACCTCAGAGCGCTGGCCAAGCGTATCGCTAAGCAGCCCGACTGGGAGCGCTACCTCGCGGAGGCCGAGGCAGGCGCTCGCTCGGAGGAAGAGGACTTCATGGAGGCACGCATCCTGCACGGGCTCGTCCTTGGGCAGATCCCCGTAGGCGCGCTAGAGCCCTACCTCCAGCACGTGGCGCGCTGGGTGGAGCGGATCAACTCCTGGTCGGTCTGTGATACCTTCTCCCTCCCCCGCGGGAAGCGGCTGGTGGCGGAGCACGGCGAGCGGCTGTGGGACTTCTTCACCTCCTACCTAGGGCGAGAGGAGGAATATCCGCTGCGCTTCGGCATCGTCCTCTTGATGCAGTACTTCGTCGATGAGGAGCATGTGGCCGAGCTCCTGGAGCGCTACCTCACGGTACGCCACGAGGGCTACTACGTGCGTATGGGGCTCGCGTGGGCCATCGCCGAGTGCTATGTGCGCTACCCAGCGGTCACGGAGCCCTACCTCGCAGAGCGCCGCTTCGCTCCCTGGGTGCACAATAAGGCGCTGCAGAAGATCCGTGAGTCGCTGCGCTGCTCGCCCGAGGAGAAGCGACGGCTGGCAGCGCTACGTGTCCCCCTGCCGAAGGACTAGCCCCGTATCCCCTAGCACACTGAGCCTACAGACGGAGCGGGCTAAGGGATGCGCCGTCGTGAGTGGCCTCCCTAGGCTCAGCGCTCTGACGGATATCCCTCAGCCCGCCTTACTGATACCCCTCACGCACTCCACGTACGTCCCTCAGCCCGCTGAGGGATATCCCTTAGCCTGCCTTACTGATCCTCTCACACGCACCACGTACGTCCCTCAGCCCGCTTACTGATATCCCTTAGCCTGCCTTACTGATACCCCTTACACGCACCACGTACGTCCCTCAGCGCTCTGACTGGTATCCCTTAGCCTGCCTTACTGATACCCCTTACACGCACCACGTACGTCCCTTACAGCCCCTCCCCCTATTCTGACGCTCCGCTTAGGCCTCGCCGGCCAGTTCTCCTCTGACAAGGGAAAGCCCCTATAGGGGCGACCCCTTTCAAAGCCCAGGGTGCGTAGCCCCGCAGGGGCGACCAAACCCTAGGTGTGGTAGCGTAAGTAAGTACAGAGCCCTACAGGGGCGACCCTCAGGACAGCTGAATGCCTAGCTCGCTTGATGGGTCGCCCCTGTAGGGCTTTTTTAGTATAAGTGGGGCTGGACCCAGGGTTCCGTCACGCCTGCAGCGTTCCCTCACCCTGGGCTTTGGAAGGGTCGCCCCGCTGGGGCTTTCCCCTCCGCTACTGGCCTCCGTGATGTGCGTCTAGAGCTACTACTCCCTCACCCTAGGCTTTGGAAGGGTCGCCCCGTTGGGGCTTTCCCCTCCGCTACTGGCCTCCGTGATGTGCGTCTAGAGCTATTCCTCCCCCCTATTCCAAGGCTTCGCTTAGGCCTCGCCGGCCAGCTCTCCTCTGACAAGGGAAAGCCCCTATAGGGGCAACCCCTTTCAAAGCCCAGGGTGCGTAGCCCCGCAGGGGCGACCAAACCCTGGGTGTGGTAGCGTAAGTAAGTACAGAGCCCTACAGGGGCGACCCTCAGGACAGCTGAATGCCTAGCTCGCTTGATGGGTCGCCCCTGTAGGGCTTTTTTAGTATAAGTGGGGCTGGACCCAGGGTTCCGTCACGCCTGCAGCGTTCCCTCACCCTGGGCTTTGGAAGGGTCGCCCCGCTGGGGCTTTCCCCTCCGCTGCTATCCTTTGGAAGGGCCGCCTTGCTGGTGCTTTCACCTCCTGACGCTCTGCTGATGCCTCGCAGGCCAGCTCTCCTCTGATAAGGTAGAGCCCCTATAGGGGCGACCCCTTTCAAAGCCCAGGGTGCGTAGCCCTGCAGGGGCGACCAAACCCTGGGTGTGGTAACGTAAGTAAGTACAGAGCCCTACAGGGGCAACCCTTAGGGGCTTTCGCCTCTGCTACCGGCCTCCGTGATGTGCGGCTAGAGCTACTACTGTAGCCTGCCTCTGTCTGCCCTCGAGGCTCGGTCTAGGAGAATGTGCTACCTTTGAGCTAGATGACCCCAGCTAATAGATTACAGCTATGAACACCAAGTACCCCCTAGGTCCAGCGAGCCTGCTGCTCGTCCTGACCCTCTCGCTACTCTGCCTCTCGTCCTGCCGCCTGAGTACCTCACACGCGAACTTTACCAAGGTCGACACCGCGCGTCTACCTGACTGCGAGGCGCTCATCGTAGACTTCCCCATCGATGTCAAGGTACACATCGGGGAGCGTACGGCCATCGTCTTCGACCCCGAGATGTCCGAGCAGGTGCGGCGCGAACTGGAGCTGCGCACCGATGGCAAGGCGCTACTCATCACCTCGCGCAAGGAGCAGACGGGCTTTGGCCGCTTCCTCGGGCGCTGGTCGCGAAAGGGTGCCAAGGCGGAGGTCTGGGTGACGAGCCTACGCGGGCTGGAGCTCGGCTCCTCGGCGCGGGCGCAGCTCGTCGATAGCATCACGACGCCGAGCCTTAGGCTGATCCTCTCGGGCGCCTCGACGCTCACGGGCCTGCGGCTCAGTGCGGGCAAGTTCCTCTTCTCCTCCGCGGGTGCCAGCGTAGCCTCGGGGCGGGTGTCTGTGGATGAAGCCTGCCAGCTGGAGCTAGAGGGGGCTAGCTCGGCACGCTTCGAGGGCTACGTCGACGAGCTCAAGGTGGAGCTCAAGGGCGCGAGTACGCTCAAGGCTCCTGAGTTCCAGGGGCGTGTCGTCTCGGTGGAGCTGAGCGGTGCCTCGACAGCGCATATCGGCACGATGGAGGCCCTCAGCTATGCCCTCTCGGGGGCCTCGCGCCTCAGCTACCGCGGGCGCCCCGTCCTCGGCGAGCGCTCGGTGACGGGCGCCAGCAGCGTCTCCGCCGACTAGGCGGCGTAGCCTCCGAATGCTCTGCAGCGGGCGTCGAAGCCTCAGCAGCCCTCCCGCGGAGCACTCCACTCCCTGCGGCGAGGCGAGCTACCTGCCCGCTTGCCCTTTATCCCTCCCCCTAGTGCTAAGCCTATGCCCATTATCCCCATCACTTCGCTCGACGAGTACCCCGAGCTCGCCCTCTTCGCCTCGCTGACGGAGGCCCAGCTACGCCAGCAGGAGCTGAGTGGGCAGGGGGTCTTCATCGCCGAGAGTCCCAAGGTCATTCACCGAGCGCTCGACGCGGGCTACAGCCCCATAGCGCTCCTGACCGAGGAGCGGCACATCATGGGCGACGCGGCCTCGCTCATCGAGCGCTGCGGCGATATCCCCGTCTATACGGGGGCACGTGCGCTGCTGGCGGGGCTCACGGGCTATACCCTCACGCGTGGCGTGCTGGCGGCGATGTGTCGCCCCGAGCCTCCCGCGCTGGAGACCCTGCTGGCGACGGCGCGGCGGGTAGTCGTCATCGATGGGGTAGTGGACAGTACGAATGTCGGGGCGATCTTCCGCTCCGCGGCCGCCCTCGGGGTGGATGCCGTGCTGCTGACGCCTGGCTCCTGCGATCCGCTGACGCGGCGCTCGGCACGCGTCTCTATGGGCGCTACCTTCCTCGTGCCCTGGACCTGGATCACGCCCCCGCTGACGCGGCTGCGGGACTATGGCTTCACCACGGTAGCGCTAGCCCTCCGTGAGGACGCCCTCGAGCTGGGCGATCCGCGCCTCGTGGAGCTGGAGCGTCTGGCGCTCATCCTCGGCACGGAGGGCGACGGCCTCGCGCCCGAGACCATCGTAGGGGCAGACCTCGTGGTACGCATCCCCATGGCGCACGAGGTGGATTCGCTCAACGTAGCCGCGGCTGCAGCTGTTGCCATCTGGGAGCTGCGCCCGCGGCGCTAAGGGCCAGCCTTGCCCGCAGCGTCCCGCTACTCTCTAGCTTGCCCCCTTCCTAGGTCGTTCCTCCCTCATGCCTTAGCGTGAGGGACCAAGCACGACAGCGCCCCTCAGCCACGGCTGGGGGGCGCTGTCGTATCCTGGGGCTGCGGGCTTCGCGCCCGAGGCTTGGGGCTAGAGTCTATTGACCTCCTCGAGCTTCTGCTCCTGCTTGGGGTACTTCTGCTTGCCGAGGCTGTAGCTGAGCCGAAGGATGAGCTTGCGGCTCTCGCCATGGCCCCAAGAGGCGAGGCTGAGGTCGCCCTTCGTCCCGTAGCTGTCCCAGCGCTCGCTGTGCAGGAGGTCGGTCATGAGGAGCGCCAGACGCAGCCGTCCGCCCCGCCAGCTGCGATTCAGACCGAGGTCGATGCTGCCTGTGGGCTTACTGAGCTCATAGCTCCCACCCTGGCGGGTGGAGTGGTAGCGCCCCGAGAGTTCTAGGTTCAGTTCGAGGGGCAGCAGGAGGCTGTTGCTCGCCGAGAGGGAGCAGGAGGGGCGCTGGTAGGTCTGCTGGTAGTGCTCATAGTCGAGGTGGTTGACGAAGTAGTAGAGGCCTACATTGGCGCTGAAGTCCCACCAGGGGGTGAGGCGTCTCGAGTACACGGCCTCGAGTCCCGCCTGCTGCTGGCGGCCTATGTTCTTGGTCGTCATGATGGTCTTGTCCTGCCCCAGAGCATCGGTGATCCCAGTGAAGTAGTCCTCCAGCCGCGTGTAGTAGAGGCTGAGTGAGAGGCCTTGGAGGCTGTAGCTGAGGAGGATCTTATCGCTCGTCTGAGGGCGGAGGAAGGGGTTACCCTTCCAGTAGGAGAGCTCGTCGAGGAGGTACTCGAAAGGATTGAGGTCCTCGTAGCGGGGCTTGTCCTGCCGTCGGCTGTAGAGGAGGCTGAGCTTACCCCCTGTGGGCTGCGTATAGCTTAGGCTGAGGTTGGGGAAGAGGCGTAGGCGGCTGCCGCGGTGCTCCTCAGATCCCTGCGCCGTCTGGGCGCGGAGCCTGCCGAGGGTATGCATGTACTCCAGGCGTAGGCCTGCGCTGAGCTCGATCCGCTGCCAGGAGTGGGTGTACTGCGTGTAGGCCTCGAGGTTGGCCTCGTCGTAGTAGAAGCGGTTGGAGCGCTGGGGGTCTAGGAGCCCATTGCGGGTGAAGACGAAGCTATTGCCGCTCTTGATGAGGGAGCCCTTGAGCCCCGAGAGGAGCTCGCTCCCTGCGCTGGGGGCGTACTTGTAGTCCGCCAGCAGGGCGTAGATGTCGATCTCCTTCTCGGGCTGCGAATAGAAGAGCTCCGACCGCAGGAGCGTATGGGAGGGGGAATAGTAGTCGTTGGGCTGCTCGCAGCGTGCTGTGCCGTCGAAGTGCGTCCAGTCGGCCGAGAGGGAGAGTTGCTGCTGCTCGGAGGGGCTGTAGCGGTAGTTCGCGCTCTGACTGTAGCGCAGGGTCTGCTGCTTGATATAGTCATTACGTGCCTCGAGGATACCCGTCAGCGTGTGCTCGCCCTTGTAGAGCTCGGTGCGCGTCTCGGTGAGGCCAGGGCCAGCGAGCAGGCTGGCGGAGCTGCTGACCGAGAGCTGGCTCCTTGGGCTCAGCTGCCAGGCGAAGTCCAGTCCCGCCGCGTAGGTATTGCGCTTATCGGTGTCGATCGTCGTCGAGACGCTGCGATCACCCCCCTGCAGCTTCTCGTAGCCGTAGTCCATGGCGTGGTGGCCGATGCTGTGGCTGTAGTTGAGCCCCAGCTGCCACTTGCTCCTGTTGTAGGAGAGGGCGAGGTCGGAGCTTTGCCTAAGGTGCTCCCAGTAGGCGGCGCTGTGGGAAGTCGAGAGGAAGAAGCCTTCGCCCTCGGTGGCCTTGAGGATGATGTTGATGATGCCTCCCGCACCGTCGGCCCCGAAGCTCGCATTGGGGCTGGGGGAGCTCTCGATACGGGCGATCTTGGAGGAGGAGAGGGTGCGAAGGTAGGCCGCACGCTCCTCGCCCTGCAGCATCAGCTTCCTCCCATTGATGTAGAGGGCTGTCCCGCCGATCGTCGCCAGCGAGACCTCGCCCTTGCTGCTGACGGTGATGCCGGGGGCGTGCTTCAGGACGTCCAGCGCGCTACCTAGGTCGCTGAGGTAGGACTGTGCCACGTGGATCTGGATCTTGCCCTGGGTGACGGTGGTGAGCGGACGGGATCTGCGGGCTGTGACGACGACCTTGTCGAGGGCCTGCGCCTTGGGCTCCAGCTGGATGTCGGCTAGCTGCTCGGAGGCCTCGAGGCGCAGGCTGCGCTTGGCTTCCTTATAGCCGAGGTTACGGATGCAGAGGACGAAGTCCCCCTGGCGCGCCGAGAGGGCGAAGCGCCCCAGGCTGTCGGTCAGCGTCGAGGCTACCAGCATGCTGTCGGGCGAAGTAATAAGCAGCACGATGGCGGCATCCACGCCCCTGCGCTGCTCGTCGAGGATGCGGCCGCTGAGCTTCGTCTGGGCGCTACCGTGGAGGCCGTAGCTAAGTGCGAGCCCCACTAGGAGCAGCCTGAGTAGTTGTCTTGTCATAGGATATCCGATGCTTGGGTAAACTGGCTGTGGAGGTTGCTGGAGCCGCCGCGCTCCCGCCCCTCAAGGGTCGGGCCTCGTCGCCGTGGCGGGGCAGCCGCTAGCGTCCCTGGGGCCTCGAGCGGCGCCGCGGCGTCTCGGCCGCGGGGCTGGCGCCCATCTTTCGCCTGAAGTCCGTAGGGGACATGCCGAAGGCACGGCGGCAGTACTTGCCGAAGAAGGAGAGGTTGGGGAAGCCTAGGTCATCACAGATCTCCGTGATGCTTCGGTCGGTGTTGAGTAGATAGTATCGGATGTCCGCCTCCGTGTATTCGCGTACCCACTGCATGGCGGTCTTGCCGCTGATCTTACGGCAGACGCGGGTCAGGTAATTGGCCGAGACGAAGAGCTCCTGGGCGTAGGTCTCAATGAGCTGGTGCTTGACGTGGCGTGTGGCCAGCAGCTCGAGGAAGCGACGGAAGAGTAGCTTCTGCTGCCCCTCCGTCGTGCTGAGGTCGAGCTGGGGCATGGAGGAGGTCATCAGCTCTAGGTAGTCGAAGAGGATGCCGCGCAGCAGGGACTCGATGACCTCCCGCTTGTAGCGGCTTTCCTTCTGCTGTAGCTTGAAGGAGAGTGTCCCGACGTAGCCCGCGAACTGCTCCCGCTCCTCCTCCTGCGTGACGATATGATTCGTCTTATGGATATAGAGGCAGCGATCCCACTCCTCTATGTGGGGGCCGAGGAGCCGCTTGGCGACCTCGGTCGCGATGATGGCTAGGTCGCAGCGTACGCCCGGGCTGCCCATGTGCTGACTTAGGCGGGTATGTGGTGGTAGGATGAGTGCCTCGAAGGTCTCCAGCTGCTGTGGCGTGCCGTTGACGTGTACGCTCAGCTGCCCTCTGTTGCACGCGAGGATCATATAGCCCTCCAGCGAGCTCGTGTCCAGGTGCGCCAGCTGCTCAAAGGTGGTGGCGAGCTTGATGCTCTTGTCTTCGTAGTCGAATGTGATGTGGTCCATGGCTGCAAAGCTCGCCATAATACCCGCGTCGGAGTGTTCCATAAAGGATCAATAGTGGTACTTCTATTATCCTAAACGGAAATGTACCACTATTGTTGCGCTTTGGATAACTAAGGGTGGGCTGATTGCCCCTACCTTTGCAGCGAGAACGAAACAAGACAAAAACAAAACAAAGCAGAATGAACAAGAAGGTTATCCTCCTCACCGGAGCAAGCAGTGGTATTGGGTATGAAACGGCTGAATTCCTTGCCAAGCAAGGGCACATCGTATATGGAGCGGCTCGACGCATCGAGCAGATGGAGCCGCTGAAGGCCTTCGGGGTGAAGCCCATCCGCCTCGATGTCACCAGCCAGGAGAGCATAGACGAAGCCGTAGCAGCCATCGTGCAGGCCGAGGGGCGCATCGATGTGCTGGTCAACAATGCGGGCTATGGCTCCTACGGGGCGCTCGAGGACGTCAGCATCGAGGAGGCTCGCAAGCAGTTCGACGTTAATATCTTCGGTGTGGCGATGCTCACCAAGAAGGTCCTGCCCTATATGCGCGAGCAGCACAGCGGGACGATCATCAACGTAGCCTCCATCGGCGGACGACTGACGACCTACTTCGGGGCGTGGTACCACGCCACCAAGTACGCCCTGGAGGCCCTCAGTGATGCCCTGCGCATGGAGACCAAGGACTTCGGCATCCAGGTGAGTATCATAGAGCCAGGGGGCATCAAGACGCCCTGGGGCTTCATCGCCGCAGACCTCCTGGCCGAGAGCGCTAAGGGCGGAGCCTACGAGCAGCAGGCCAGCAAGACGGCGGAAGGGATGCGTAAGCAGTACGAGGGCAACATGATGTCCAAGCCCATCGTCATCGCCAAGGCCATCTCCCGCGCGGTGAACAGCCGCCGCCCGAAGACCCGCTACACGGTTGGCTTCATGGCCAAGCCTCTGGTCTGGCTGCACACTTGGCTCCCCGCCCGCTGGTTTGATGTCCTGATGAGGAATGCCAGCATCTAGCCCGCGCCACCCGACAGGCCGCAGAGACCGATAAGCCGTAGCGCCCGCCCGTAAAAGGGATAGGGGAATGGCCGTGCCATTCCCCTATCCCTTTTCATAGCCCAGCTACCCATCCCTGCCGCTCACCCGAGAAACAAAAGCGTCGTGACTTGGAGGAGTCACGACGCTTTCTATTTCCACGAAAGGCTCTCTAGCTATGCTGCTGAAGAGCCTTCCCTCGCGGAGAGAGGAATTCGACCCCCGTAGGCGCTTACCTCAACGCTTTTCAAGACCGCCGCAATCGATCGCCCTGCCATCGTTCCGATGGACATGACCGCACGGGCAGTCGTGTCCCCTATGCTGCCAAGCATACGTCCGCCCGAGCAATTACACCAGCACAGCGACTTGCGGACCCTTTAGCTTGTATGCTTGCTAGACTTATCTCGCCGCTGTCTTCTCCTTGGCCCGTTAACCTTGTCCCTTCCTCAGCCAGATATTTGTCCCTCTTATCCGTTAGGCTGCTGACTGATATCCCTCAGCTGTCCTACTGACACCCTTCACGCTCGAGACTGACGTCCCTCAGCCCGCTGAGGGATATCAGTCACGGCACCTCCCTTTAGACCTGTGACGTGCAGAGCAACTGCTCAGTGGGGAAGGGAGGGGATAAGGGGGAGAGCTTGGAGGCTAAGGGTGGAAGGCAGTAGCGTAAAAGGGGTGGGGTGGGCTGGCGAAGGATGGGGGTGCTTGGAGTAAAGGCTGAGGGTGTCGTGGGGATGAGGGAGCGGCGGTGGGGCTGACCAAGCGCTTCGTCGACGAGGTAGAGGCGCAGCACCACACCCTATATAATGTACAGGACTATCTGAAGCGCCTCGGAGTCCCCGAGAAGCAGCTGGCACGTGCCCTCCAGCAGACACTGGGTATGAGCCATAAGGCCTACCTTGATCAGCGCCGCCTACTGGAGATCAAGCGCTACCTCGTCTGCAGCGAGCTCTCGGTGAAGGAAATCGCTTACGCCCTAGGCTTCGATGAGCCGACGAACTTCAATAAGTTCTTCCGTAAGCATGCCGGTATGAGCCCCTTAGAGTTCCGTGCACAGCACGACTTAGACTAGGGTAGGGGGCAGCGGAGATTTACCCTACACTCGCCTAGATGGATAAGCGCAGAGCGTCGGGCTGGCGCTACCTTTGCAGTGTCAAAGGAAAAGAACAGCAGACAGAAGGAACATCAAAGTAATCACCCTCCTGACGACAGCTCTCGCGCTCGTCAGCTGCACCTCGCCCCAAGTATCCACCAAGCAAGCAAATACCCCTATGAACAAGAAAGAACAAGTAGTAGCGCTCCTCAAGAGCATCGAGACCGGAGACAGCGCCCCCGTAGCAGTGATCAACCCAGCCAAGTACATCCAGCACAATCCCGGGATTAAGGATGGCTTGGCTGGCCTCGGCGCAGCACTCGCCGCCCTGCCCGCAGGCTCCGCCCGCGTGAACACCGTGCGTGCCTTCCAGGATGGAGACTACGTCTTCGCCCACACGGACTATAACTTCTGCGGCCCCAAGATCGGCATCGACGTCTTCCGCTTCGAGGACGGTAAGATCGTGGAGCACTGGGATAATCTCCAGGAGAAGCCCGCCACCCCCAACCCCAGCGGTCACACGATGATCGACGGTGCCACGGAGCTCAAGGATCTGGATAAGACAGAGGCTAACAAGGAGCTCGTCGCACAGTTCGTCTCCGATGTCCTGATGGGCAAGGCCCCTGAGAAGCTGACCAGCTACTTCGATGGAGACAAGTATATCCAGCACAATCCCGACATCGCCGACGGCCCCTCTGGGCTGGGAGCTGCCCTCGAGGCTATGGCCAAGCAGGGCGTAGCGGTGGTCTACAGCCGTGTGCACAAGGTCCTCGGTGAGGGTAACTTCGAACTCGCCATCAGCGAAGGTAGCTTCGCCGACAAGGCCGTGACCTTCTACGACCTCTTCCGCGTAGAGGGCGGCAAGATCGCCGAGCACTGGGATGTCGTAGAGCCCGTGCTGCCGGCAGACCAGCATCAGAACCAGAACGGCAAGTTCGGCTTCTAGCCCTCCTTCCGCTCTGACGCCGCTTTCCCCCCGCTCCACCCTGCAGTCTCCGCTGGCTTTCGGAAGGGGGCTGCCCTGTGCGGGGAATTTCTGCAGGCAATTTGTAGATTCAATTATTTGTCTTAACTTTGCACTCGCAAGTGAGCTCTTAGGGGTGCGCTTGCTACTAGGTCGGCCCATTCGTCTATCGGTTAGGACGCAAGGTTTTCATCCTTGAAAGAGGAGTTCGATTCTCCTATGGGCTACAAGAACAAACAAGAGAAGAATTAAGAAATGGCAAATCATAAGTCATCGATCAAGAGAATTCGTCAGACTAACGCTCGTCGTCTGCACAATCGCTACTACGCAAAGACCATGCGTAACGCGGTTCGTCGCTTCCGTGCTCTGACGGATGCGGCAGAGGCACGTGCGGCACTGCCACAGCTTAGCTCCATGCTTGACCGCCTCGCCGGCAAGAACATCATCCACAAGAACAAGGCTGCTAACCTGAAGAGCAAGCTCGCTCGTCAGATCGCTCGCCTCGGCTAAGAGACATCACGCTGCCAGCTCCTAGGAGTGAGGGCAGAACAGGCGGTCCATTCGTCTATCGGTTAGGACGCAAGGTTTTCATCCTTGAAAGAGGAGTTCGATTCTCCTATGGACTACCACACGTAGCGCCAGCTCCATACGGGGTTGGCGCTATTGCTTTTTTGATCGCATACACTGGCAGGGGGCTGGCTAGGATAGGTCGCAGGGCCTTTCCCAAGGCAGGCGAACCAGAGGTACAAGTCTAGAGATCTAAGACGTTAAGGATAATATGAAGTCAAGGACGGATGCTAAGAAATCATGCCTCCTCTGCGTACTGGGGCTAGGGCTCCTGCTAGGGCAGGGGCTCCAGGCTCGTGCCCAGCAACCCCAGTCGGCAGCGCGTGAGGACAGCCTCACCAAGGCCACCGAATACTACTATCAGGCGGTGCTCGCCTACCGTACCGAGCAGCCACGATCAGCCTATCAGCTGCTGCGCCATGCCCACGCATTGGCCCCCAGGGATGGCGACATCGCCTATCTGCTGGGGCGTGTGGCTGCTGACCTCGGCCGTGAGGCGGAGAGTCTGCCGCTGCTCGAGCTGGCCTATCGTGCCGATAGCAGTTGTCGCGACTACGCGCAGGCACTGGTCTCGGCCTACTTCAGCAGGGAGCGGATGCAGGATGCCCTGCGTATCACCGAGCAGCTAGCCAAGGCTGATCCCGACAACGACGATATGCGCTACCGCCTCGTGCAGCTCTACGCGCGCTCGGGTGATCTAAAGAAGGCCATCGAGCTCTGCGGTGAGCTGCAGGAGCACTTCAGGCGCAACGTCGACGCCTACGCACAGGTCACGCAGATGAAGATCCAGCTGCTCAGGATGGCGGGGGAGGGTAGTCGCATCTTCGACGAGCACTACCGACGCCTCGAGCTCTTCCCTGATGACCGTGCTGCGAACTACGACTACGCCCTCTACCTCATAGATCGCAGGCTAGATGACCTCCTTGATAAGTTCCTCAAGGACAAGCAGCGCCAGGGCTACCTCAAGCCTAGTGATGCCGTCGTCCTATGTGTGCACCAGGCGGTCGACCGTAAGAAGTACGCCGATGCCGAGCGGCTCTTGGCGAGCGTCAATCAGGATACGACGCTCCCCACAGTGGAGAAGCTCCAACTCTGGGCGCTCATCTCCTCTAGCCAGCAGGAGGCGCAGAACGCCCTGCTACAGGACAAGTACCTGCCCTATGTAGAGCAGCTCGCGAAGCTCGATCCTAAGGCGGCGCTGCATTACTACGTGCGGCTGCTACGCTACAAGGAGCGCTACCGGGAGGCTATAGCCCTTCTGGAGCCCGCGTCCAAGCAGCGGGCCGACGAGCCCTGGGTGTGGGACGAATACTTCCAAGACGCCGTAGGGCTAGAGGATGAGGCTATGATCGGCCGTGTGGCGCGCGAAGCCCTGCGCCATGTCCCCACCGACTGGCGCTACCATATCACAGCAGCCTCTGACCTCTATACCGCAGGTAAGCGCGAGGAGGCGCGCCTAGCGCTGGAGCGTGCCTGCCAGGAGGTCGAGCCCAAGACAGGTATAGGGCCAGGGCGCATCCTCGGGCTGCTGGCCGACCTCTACGCCTCGGGAACGAAGGAGGAGCGTGCCAAGGCCAATGAATACTACGAGGCAGCCCTCGCCGCCTACGACTCCGATCCCGAGGTGCTCAATAACTATGCTTATCGTCTAGCGAAGGCAGGGCAGGAGCTCGACAAGGCCGAGCGTCTAGCAGGCCAAGCCGTCAAGCTCAGTCCCAAGGCAGCCCATATCTTAGATACCTACGCCTACATCTATCTCCTGCGCAAGAACTATACGCTCGCGAAGCTCTACCAGCGCAAGGCCCTCGATGAGGCAGGGGAGAGCGCTTCGGCCGACATGTATGAGCATATGGGTGACATCCTCGCTGCCGAGGCCGATTGGGCTGAGGCGGAGCGCTACTGGACGCTCGCTGAGGCCGCCTATCAGAAGAAGCTCGCCGAGCCCGATCTAGAGCCCTCGCAGGCCGAAGAGCTGCGTGCCGCCCTCCCTACACTCAAGAAGAAGATCAACGATGCAAAGAAAAAGATCCAGCGCCAGCAGCGCTAAGCCTCTGGTGCTAGCCCTCGGGCTCCTCACTCTCTCCAGCTGCGGGATCATCCGTACTACGAGCTCCAGCGAAGAGGACTACCCGGCCGTGAGCGTCGACTATTCGAGCCCCACGCAGCGCGCACTAGAGGCGCAGATCACAGGGGAGGCACCCTACGCCTCCGTCCTGCGTGGCGCCCTCGAGGCGGAGCTGCAGCTCGGGGCGCAGTCGCTGTCGACGCGCATCAACGCCACGATCGTCAAGGGGCAGACCATCTACTGGTCGGTCGTCCCCTTCCCGCTGGTGGAGGCCGCGCGTGTGTGGTTCACCCCCGAGGGGATCACCGTCATCGACCGCATGCACGGGCGCTATGCTGAGGCGAGCTTCGCAGAGCTCTCGCGCCTGCTGGGCTTCCCCCTGAGCTACGCGGATGTAGAGTATCTACTGCTGGCTAAGCCCAACCTGGGCAAGGGGAGCATGCGCCTCGAGAGCTTCCGCCCCACACAGGCTGGAGCGACGGCTACCTTCCTCGATCGGGAGAAGCGCATGGTCCACCTGGAGCTCAATGGCGCCTCCCGCCTTACCGAGGCACGCTACTATCAGAGCACCATGCACGCCGCTCCGCTCCTCACGGCACGCTACAGCTACAGCGCGGAGAGCATGCAGCGTGGGCTGCCTGAGGCGACGACCATCGCGCTGCAGCGTGGCGCAGGCAAGGGTAAGAGCGAGCTCAGCCTCGATTGGTCACGCCTGAAGCGCCACGAGGGAGCCCTGCCTGACCTCACCATAAAGATAAAGCCCAGCTACGAGCGCATAGACCTCACCGAGCTGGTTAAGCTCCTTTCCAAGCTATGATGCACCGCCCTATACCTAGTCTCGTCCTAGGCCTCGCGCTCCTCTTGGCTATGCCAAGCCTCGCTGAAGCGCAGCAGTCCCGTATGCTACGCCGCCTGGAGCAGGAGCGTAAGCAGCTCCTGAAGAGTATCGCCGCCTCGGACCGCAAGCTGCAGGAGCTGCGTAAGAGCACCAAGCAGCAGGAGCGCTCGCTGAGGCTCGTGCAGGAGCAGGTCGCCCAGCGCAAGCAGGTGGTCAGCGTCCTCGGCAGTGAGATCTCGGGTCTCGAGCAGCAGATCGGCTCCCTCACGGGGCGTATCTCCGAGCTGCACCGCGAGGAGTCTGGCTTCCTACAGCGCTATAGCGAGGCGCTGAGGCAGCTGCAGCGTATCGACGCGCATATCGACCCGATGATCTTCGTGCTCTCCTCTTCCTCTCCCAATCAGGCGCGTGAGCGTCAGCGCTTCCTCAGCCGCTATGTCTCGGCCGTGCGTCGAGCCTCAGAGGGGCTAAGAGATACGCGTAGCCGCATCGAGCACACCAAGCAGGAGGTAGGGCGCACCCATGCTGCGAAGGAGCAGCTCCTGAGCCTACGCGTCCAGGAGCAGAAGAAGCTCGAGAGCCAGGAGCAGCAGCAGCAGGCCTCCGTCAAGGAGCTCAAGGGACAGCAACAGCAGCTCGCGCAGGATCTCTCCAAGCAGCGCCAGCGTGCCGAGGAGCTCGACCGCCGCATCCAGCAGCAGGTCGAGGCCGAGATACGTGCTGCCCAGCAGCGTGCCGAGGCTCAGCGTCGCCGTCAGGAGGAGGCGCGTCGCCGTCGCGAGGCTGCCCAGCGCGCCGCGCGCCCCACGATTCCTCGCGATAAGCCAGGGCAGTCCCAGCCCGCTGAGCAGCCCGTAGAGCGCCCCAGGCAGCAGGAGGATCTAGGCGATGAACCACGCCGCGCTGCGACCCCAGGAGGCTATGCTATGGATGCCAATGAGCGCGCGCTGGCCTCTTCCTTCGCGCAGAACAAGGGCCGCCTCCCTGCACCCATCCGCGGCGCTTATTCGCTGCTCCGCACCTTCGGCGTACATCAGCATAGCCAGCATAGCCGCGTGCAGGTATCGAGCAGTGGGGTGGACTTCGGCCTCCGCTCAGCAGGCCAAGCCTACGCCGTCTTTTCGGGCGTGGTGAGTCGCATCTTTGTCATCCCAGGCTACGGCACCTCCATCATCCTGCGCCACGGGAACTATCTGACCGTCTATGCCAACCTCAGCAGCGTCTCCGTCTCCCAGGGTGCGCGTGTCGCTACGGGGCAAGCGCTGGGTGCTATAGGCGCGGCCCCCGACGGCTCTGCCGATAGGCTGCTGCACTTCCAGCTGTGGCACGAACGCACCAAGCTCAACCCGCTCTCATGGATCAGGCGCTAGTCGCTACCCTCGGCAGCTTCGACGGGATACATCGCGGGCACCAGCAGCTTTTCGCGCGCATGCAGGCCTTTGCCCGCCAGTTCGGAGGGCGTACGCTCGTTCTGACCTTTGACCCGCATCCTGCCGAGCTCCTACGCCCCGAGGTCGCCCCGCCGCATCTCCTGCCGCTGGCCGAGAACGTAGCCTATATCTATGCTGCGGGTGTGGACGAGGTCGAGGTAGAGCTCTTCACGCGCGAGCTCGCGGCACGCACGGCAGGGGAATACCTGCGCCACCTGGCAACGGACTACGGGGTGACGCACCTCTTCCTCGGCTATGACCATCGCTTCGGCTCGGACGGGCGTCAGCTGAGTGCCGCGGAGTACGAGGCGCTGGCTGCAGACTGCGGCATCACACTGCTGCGCGATGTGGCGCTGCTCTATGGTGATGAGCGCCCGATCAGTTCGTCCGCCATCCGCCGCGCCATTACCGAGGGCGCTATGGAGGAGGCTCGGGAGCTCCTCGGCCGCCCGCACTCTTGTAGTGGGGTGGTGGTCTCGGGGCAAAGGCTTGGACGACGCCTCGGCTTCCCCACGGCCAACCTCCAGCGCCTTGATCCCCTGCAGCTGCTGCCTCCTGCAGGTGTCTATGCCTGCCGCGTGTATAGCCTCCCGGGCTCGTCGCACTTCGTGCCCCAGAGGGACGGGATGCTCTATCTCGGTTCGCGCCCCACGCTGGGCGGCAATCTGGAGCCCTCCATCGAGGTGCACCTCTTTGATTTCGATGCCGAGATCTACGGTGCGGAGCTGCGTGTCGAGCTGCTGAGCCGCTTGGCTCCCGAGCGACGCTTCGCTTCGCTGGACGAACTGAAGGCGGCGCTCGCGGTCTATGCCGATGAGACGCGCGCCTATCTCGCAGCGCAGTCCTAGCTTCTTTTTTTTGAGTTCCTCGAGCGAGGCGGGCGGATGTTCCACGTGGAACGTCCGCCCGCCTCGCTTTCTGTTTGCTCGCTGCCCGAGGCTTGATGTTCCACGTGGAACGTATGGCCGTCTGCCGTGCCGCCGCGCCGCTCGTACTAGTCCTCGCTCTTGGGTCTTATTGCCTCCGTGCCGCCTTTTGGGGTGCCATGTTGGGCCTGTGTGGGAGCGGGGAAGGGTAGACTTGTGCGGGTACTGGTGGCTTGGTTGTCAGGCTCGGGCGGAGCGCTCCTTATGCTGAGTGCTATACTTGTGGATGCAGTAGATGCCGCTTAGCGCGCTGCCTGCCATGCTTGGGGCTCGTGTCTCCTTGTGTCTCCTGTAGAATTGACCGCTCTACCTAGGTCGGCTGAGGGCTATCCCTCGGCGCGCTGACGGATATCCCTCAGCGGCCTGACTGGCGTCCCTCAGCGCGCTGATAGATATCCCTCAGGGAGTGCACTTGGTGCTCGCGGGGCGCTGCGGGCGGGCGAGTCGCCTTGCTCGCTTCCTCAGGTCGGGTGCTGTCTGCGGCGGGGCTTGGCGGAGCAGAGCTTGGGGTGAGTTCGGCTGAGGCTTCGCTTGCCTCTGGCGCGTGGCTTTGTCGGGCTTGCCTCGCGGGGAGCGTAGGGCGCACCACAGGCCCCCGCGAGGCGGCGGGCGGAGGAGGGGAGGAGGGCCTCTCGGCCTTGTTTGCTGGGGCTCGTGAGGGGCGTGGATGTGGGGCTTTGCTGGGCTAGGGGGAGCGCCCTTGTATTGCGCACTTTTGCTCGATGTGAGCAGGTTTTTGCGCAGGTGGAAGGTCGGCTGGGGTAATTACGGAATTCTTTCCATGACATGCCCCTTGTTCGGGATAAAAGGCTTAACTTTGGTAGAGTAAACGGATAGGAAACGAATCATGAAGGATTGGCCCCTCTTCTATGCTCCCGAGGTGAAGGAGCAGCTGGCCCTGCCCGAGGCGGAGGCGCAGCATGCGCTGCGTGTGCTACGCGTCGGGCCTGGGGACGAGCTGCTCGCTACGGACGGCCGTGGCGCGCTCTACGAGCTGCGGGTGACGGCTACCGACAGGCGCCACTGCCTGGTGGAGCTGACGCATGAGGAGCGCTGGCAGCCCTATTGGCGTGGCCGCCTCACGCTGGCTCTCGCCCCGACCAAGAGCATGGAGCGCATCGAGTGGACGCTGGAGAAGGCCGTCGAGCTCGGCGTGGACGAGCTCATCCTCCTGAGGGTCAAGCACTCCGAGCGCAAGCATACCAACGTGGCGCGTCTAGAGCGTATCATCGAGAGCGCCATGAAGCAGAGCCACAAGGCCTGGCTGCCCGAGTTGCGCGTCGACGTACCCTTCGCCGAGCTCCTAGAGGAGCATCCCGCGGCTGTCAAGCTCATCGCCCACTGCCGTGGGGAGCTGCAGCCCGAGCGTCGCCTCATCTCCGACTGCTGGCAGGCGGGGGCGGATACGCTGGTGGCTATAGGGCCAGAGGGGGACTTCACCGAGGAGGAGCTGCAGCGCGCCTTCGAGCGTGGCTATCAGCCCATTACCCTTGGGGAGAGCCGCCTGCGCACCGAGACGGCGGGGCTGGTGGCCCTACAGTGGCTGCACACCCTCGACCAGATGGACCGATCTGCCCAGAGCACTACCACGAGACAAGAATAACTATACATACCTTATCAATCGATCAACTCTTATGGAACAGAGAGAAATCAAGTTCAGCCTGATCTACCGCGACATGTGGCAGTCCTCGGGTAAGTATCAGCCACGTAAGGATCAGCTCGAGCGTATCGCTCCTGTCTTCGTCGAGATGGGCTGCTTCGCCCGCGTCGAGACCAATGGCGGTGCCTTCGAGCAGGTCAACCTTCTCTACGGCGAGAACCCCAATAAGGCCGTGCGTGCCTTCACCAAGCCCCTCAACGAGGCGGGTATCCAGACGCACATGCTCGACCGTGGTCTGAATGGTCTGCGTATGTTCCCCGTGCCCGCTGACGTGCGTCGCCTGATGTATAAGGTCAAGAAGGCGCAGGGCGTAGACATCACGCGTATCTTCGACGGGCTCAACGACCCGCGCAACGTCATCCCCTCCATCAAGTACGCCAAGGAGGCGGGTATGATCCCTCAGGCTACGCTCTGTATCACGCACTCGCCCGTGCACACGGTAGAGTACTATGCTGACCTAGCCGATCAGTTCATCGCTGCAGGAGCCCCCGAGATCTGTCTCAAGGACATGGCTGGGGTAGGGCGTCCCGCCTTCCTCGGTCGTCTGGTCAAGGCTATCAAGACCAAGCACCCCGAGGTCATCATCGAGTACCACGGTCACACGGGTCCTGGCTTCTCCGTTGCCTCTATGCTGGAGGTCTGCCGCAATGGTGCCGACATCGTCGACGTGGCGATTGAACCGCTGTCCTGGGGTAAGATCCACCCAGACGTCATCACCATCCGTGAGATGCTCATCGACGCAGGCTTCAAGGTCGCCGACATCAACATGGATGCCTACATGAAGGCACGTGCCCTGACGCAGGAGTTCATCGACGACTTCCTCGGCTACTTCATCAACCCCTCCAACCTCCTCATGTCCTCGCTGCTCGTAGGCTGCGGTCTGCCTGGTGGTATGATGGGCTCCATGATGGCTGACCTCAAGGGGGTACACGCTGGGATCAATATGCACCTGCGCAAGAAGGGTGAGCCCGAGCTGAGTGTCGACGACCTCCTGGTGCGCCTCTTCGACGAAGTCGCCTACGTATGGCCTCGCCTCGGGTATCCCCCACTGGTGACGCCCTTCAGCCAGTACGTCAAGAACGTCGCGCTGATGAACGTCTACAACCTCACCATCGGCAAGGGCCGCTGGGAGGCGATCGACAACAATACCTGGGGTATGATCCTCGGCAAGTCGGGTCGCCTGCCGGGCCAGCTCGATCCCGAGATCGTCGAGCTGGCGGCCAGCAAGGGCTTCGAGTTCACCACCGAGGACCCTCAGCTCAACTACCCCGACGCGCTGGATAAGTTCCGCGCCGAGATGATAGAGAATGGCTGGGAGCTGGGCGAGGACGACGAAGAGCTCTTCGAATTCGCCATGCACGAGAGCCAGTACCGCGACTACAAGAGTGGTGCGGCTAAGGAGCGCTTCCAGGCAGAGCTGGACAAGGCTAAGACCGACGCCCTCGTCAAGAAGGGCTACAGCCCCGAGGATGCCCTCAAGGTCAAGCGTCAGGGTACCGAGCCCATCGAGGCCCCTGCCTCTGGTCAGATCATCTGGGAGGTAGACCCAGAGGACTACTCTACGGCTCCAGCCCTCGGCACCTACATCAAGACGGGCGAGCCCCTCTGCTACATCCAGACGACGGCAGGCTACTTCGAGCCTGTGTACTCCAACTTCACGGGTCGCCTCTCCGAGGTCACGGCGCAGGGCGCCAACGTCCGCAAGGGTGAGGCCCTAGCCTACGTCCGTCCCGCCGAGAAGGAGGAGCTCTTCGTCGAGTGTGAGAGTGAGCAGCTCAAGCGCGTCGAGAAGCTCGAGGAGGTACGCCACGTGCTGCGCAAGCGCCGCGGCGAGAAGTAAGCCACTCGCGGACTCTTACGATTACGAAGCCCTAGAGGGGCTCGCGGGGATGCCTAGCGTCCCTGCGAGCCCCTCTAGGCGCTTACCGAGCCCCGCCTCGCGGTAGCTAGGGCTGCCCGAAAAGCAGTATCTTTGCGGCAAACAAAATCTGAAATACAAGATGCTTGATGAAGCCCTCGTAAAGGACAAGATCGACACCCCCCTCTTCCATCTCATAGGTCAGGCAGCTGACGAACTAGGCGTCGAGGCCTATGTCGTGGGCGGCTACGTGCGTGACCTCTTCCTCCGTCGCCCCTCCAAGGATATAGACATCGTCTCCGTGGGGCGGGGGATCGACCTAGCGGAGGCCGTAGCGCGGAAGCTAGGCCGTGGGGCGCATATCTCGGTCTTTGCTCGCTTCGGTACGGCTCAGGTCAAGCAGGGGGAGCTGGAGCTAGAGTTCGTCGGTGCACGCCGCGAGAGCTACAGCCCCGACAGCCGTAAGCCCGTCGTCGAGGACGGGACGCTGGAGGAGGACCAGCAGCGCCGTGACTTCACCGTCAATGCCCTAGCACTCTGCCTCAATGAAGGGCGCTTCGGCGAGCTCGTCGACCCCTTCTACGGGCTGGAGGATATGGAGGACCTGACGCTGCGCACGCCGCTCGACCCCGATGTGACCTTCAGCGATGATCCGCTGCGTATGATGCGGGCGCTACGCTTTGCCTCGCAGCTGGGCTTCTTCATCGACCCCGAGACCTTCGCCGCCATAGGGCGCAATGCCGAGCGCATTGCCATCATCTCGGCCGAGCGTATCTCTACGGAGTTCAACAAGATCCTGCTTTCGCCTCGTCCCTCTGTGGGGCTGGAGCTCTTCGAGCTCTCGGGGCTCATGGGCCTCGTCTTCCCCGAGCTGCTGGAGCTGAAGGGCGCTGAGACGCGCGAGGGCATAGGGCACAAGGATAACCTCACCCATACCTATAAGGTCGTAGACAACCTAGCCCGCGCACTCACGGCTCGCGGGCGCCGCGAGGAGGACCTGTGGCTGCTGTGGGCGGCGCTGCTGCACGACATCGGTAAGCCCCGCACCAAGCGCTTCGACAAGCGTCTGGGCTGGACCTTCCACAACCACAACTACGTGGGGATGAAGATGGTCAAGCGTATCTTCACTCGTCTGCGCCTGCCGCTGGATGCCAAGCTCCACTACGTCGAGAAGCTGGTGAACCTGCACATGCGCCCCGCCATGCTCGTCGATGAGGGCGTGACGGACTCGGCCGTGCGTCGCCTGCTCTTCGAGGCGGGGGACGACATCGACGACCTCATGCTCCTGGTGGAGGCCGACATCACCAGCAAGAACCCGCAGAAGGTGCGTAAGTACCTCGACAACTACAGCCTCGTGCGGCAGAAGCTCGCCGACATCGAGGAGAAGGACCGAGTACGCAACTTCCAGCCGCCTATCTCGGGCGAACTGATCATGCAGACCTTTGCCCTCAGCCCCTGCCGTGAGGTGGGGCTCATCAAGGACGCCATCAAGGAGGCCATCCTCGAGGGCACCATCCCCAACGAGTACGAGGCTGCCCACGCCTACATGCTCCAGGAGGCCGCCAAGCTCGGCCTCACCGCCCAGTAATCCCATACATATATATAGATAAGAACTATGATGCAGAAGTATAGTAGCCTCCGCAGGCTCTTCCTCAGTCTCGCCTTTACCCTGCTTTCGGCACTCGGCCTCGCGGCCCAGCAGCCCGCAGATGCCATCCTCGGCACCTATATGACCGAGGGCGGCAAGGCCAAGATCGTCGTCTCCAAGCAGGGCACGCGCTACATCGGCACCCTCGTCTGGACCCGCCGCGGCGATGTCCTCGACAGCAAGAATCCCGACAAGGCCGAGGCACAGAAGAAGCTCGTCGGCAAGGTGATCCTACACGACCTGCAGCACGACGAAGACGCTGACTACAAGGGTGGTAAGATCTATGACCCCGAGAGCGGCAAGACCTACAGCTGCAAGGCCACGCGCCAGGCGGACGGCAATCTCAAGGTGCGCGGCTTCATCGGGGCGTCCCTTTTCGGCCGTACGACGCTCTGGACGCGCCAGCGCTAGTAGCCCTCAGACGGGTGCGCTTCGCGGTGCGAAAAGACGCTCTTTAACGTCTCTTGCAGATAAATGCTTACTTTTGCATAAGTATATAGGACTACTAGATGGACGAGGTACGTATTGATAAGTGGCTCTGGGCGGTGCGCGTCTTCAAGACACGCTCCATCGCTACCGACGCCTGCCGCAAGGGGCGCGTAGCGATCGACGGGGCCACGGTCAAGCCTGCGCGCATGCTACAGCGTGGCGCGATCGTCTCCGTCCGCAAGCCTCCTGTGACCTACTCCTTCCGTGTACTGGAGCTCATCGGTAGCCGCGTCGGCGCCAAGCTCGTGCCCCAGTACATGGAGAACGTCACCCCCCGCGAGCAGTACGAGCTACTGGAGCTGCAGCGGGTCTCAGGCTTCGTCGACCGAGCTAAGGGGCTCGGCCGTCCGACCAAGAAGGACCGTCGCGACCTCGACCAGTTCGCCGACGACCTCCCCGAGGGTATGGACCTCTTCGATTGGGACGAGGACTGGGATGAGGAACTACACTAGCCGAACCTAAGAGAGTACACCCATAAGCAAACAGCGTATGAAGATCAAAGACTCTATCTCCATTCGTCACATCGCTGACGAGTACATCATGATCGTAGGCTCTGGGTCGAGCCTGGACTACACCCAGGCTGTGAGCCTCAACGATACGGCTGCCTACCTCCTCGAGAGCGTAGGGCAGGAGCCCTTCGAGGCTGAGGACTGGGTAGAGCTCCTGATGGAGCGCTACGACGTAGATGCTGAGACGGCCGCCGCCGACGTGGCACGCCTCATCACCGAGCTGCACGAGGTCAAGGTCCTCGACTAAGGACGCTTCGAGGCTCCCCCAAACCCTTACTACCTTCATCACCCACAGGCCCCACCATACGGCGATGCTGACCCAGGCTGATCGGCTCTTCCTTCTGCTCCTACGCATAGCGATGCGCGGCGAGCAGCCCGATCCTACACCCTTCCTGGGACTGAAGGAGTCCGTCTGGCGGCGCATACGTCATCTGGCGCGAGCACACGCCGTGGCAGGCTTCGTCGGGGATACGATCCTCAAGCTGCCTAAGGAGGCACTCCCACCCCGTCAGCTCTACCTCAAGATCTTCACCGAGGTAGAGATGACGAAGGAGGGGAACCGCCGCCTGCTAGCTGGCCTCAAGGATCTGATGACCAAGCTTGAGGAGGTAGAGCTCCCCTTCGTTCTGCTCAAGGGCTTAGGCCTCAGCCAATACTACCCGAAGCCCGAGCTACGGGCAGGCGGTGACCTCGACCTCCTGTACTACAGCGAGACCGACTACCTGTGGGCTAATGTCTTCCTCATGCAGGAGGGCTACCACCTGCATGCCGAGTCGGAGGCGCGTCGTGGGCACACGGCCTTCAGCTACCGCAGCACGCTGGTGGAGAACCATGCGCGAGCGGTCTTCTTCGACCTCAAGCGCCACAACGCCTACTTCGAGCAGCTCGTGCAGGCGGCGATCCGAGAGGGACGCCTAGAGCGCGTGTCGCTGGGCGAGGGTGTCGAGGTAGACACGCTCCCCGCTGAGCTCAATGCCCTCTACATCTTCATCCATATCTTCTTCCATTGGTTGCACTGGGGGGTAGGCTTCAGACAGTACTGTGACTGGCTGCTCTACCTGGAGGCACATCGCCCCGAGCTGGATAATGGCCGCTTCACCGAGATGGTGCAGCAGCTGGATATCCTCTACCCGATGCAGCTCTTTGCCCAGGCGGCGATCCGTCACCTGGGAGCAGCCCCCGAGCTCTTCCCCATCCCGCTCCTCGAGGAGGACGACCCGCATAGCGAGGCTATCCTCCTGGACGTGCTACGTGGAGGGAACTTCGGCTTCGGTCAGCGCCCCGAGCCCGCCTCTAACGTCTGGGTGTCCAACTGGCGCAAGCTCACCTTCAAGGCACGCCGCTCGCGTCGCCTCTATGCCATCACACCGCATCACGCCTCCCGCATCATCTGGGGCAGTGTCCTGGGGCACGTGATGCTCCATCTGCGCCCCCGAGGATGGTAGAGCTGCTGCGCTTCCTTCTCCGTGGTCATCGCTGGAGTATCCTCGTCATTATCCTCCTTGGGATACTGGGGGTAGGCTTCGCCCTCGCCTTCGTCTATCTGTCCAAGGAGGTCATCGACCAGGCCGTACAGCATCAGTCGGCCACCCTCAGCCGCGACATCACCCTTCTCGTCCTAAGCCTTGCTCTGCAGGTCGTCTGCAAGGTCGCCTCGGTACGCCTGACGGGCTATACCGGGGCTCGTATGAGCATCGCTCTGCAGCGTAAGGTCTTCCGTCACCTGCTCTACACGCGCTGGCAGCAGCTCTCTGAGCTCCATAGCGGCGACGTCATCGTCCGTATGCTGCGCGACACAGACGCCTTGGTTGGCTTCTTCGTCTCCTCCCTTCCCACAGCCATCACAGCGAGCATCCAGCTCATTGGGGCCCTGCTGCTCCTCTACTACTTCAGCCCAAGCCTTGCGCTGATCCTTGGCCTCGGGATGCCGCTCGTGCTGCTCTTCAGCCGCCTCTACTACCGCCGTATGCGTCGCTATACGGATGAGATGAAGGCCGCCGAGAGTCAGATCACAGCGCACATCCAGGAGCGCCTGACGAATCAGACCCTCCTGCGCACCTTCGAGCGCCAGGAGTCCAGCCTCGTGGAGCTGGGCCTCAAGCAAGGTCGCTACATGCAGGCCGTACGCCGCCAGACCTTTGTCTCCGTCTTCACCAGCCTCTTCATCCAAAGCGCCTTCTCTGCAGGCTACATTACGGCCTTCCTATGGAGCGTGCGAGGGATCTTCCACGGCACGGTGACCTTCGGGATGATGACCTCCTTCCTCCAGCTGGTAGGGCGCATCCAGGGGCCGCTGAATACGCTCCTGGGCCTCCTGCCTACGCTCGTCAATGCCCGCTCTAGCCTCGATCGCCTCGGGCAGATCCTCGCGCTGAAGACCGAGGATATGCAGCGCGAGCTGCGCCTCAGTGGCGAGCTGGAGCTGCGCGTCGAGGGCCTGAGCTTCCGCTACAGCGCCGAGGAGCCCTGGGTTTACCGTGACTTCGACCTCGAGGCCCGTAGCGGTCAGATGATCGCCTTGATGGGCCGCACGGGGACGGGTAAGACCACCCTGCTGCGCCTCCTTTTGGGCCTCGTCAGCCCCACCGAAGGGCGCCTGGAGCTTCGTGCTGGAGGGCGAAGCTATCCTATCGCCGAGCGCACACGATCCAACTTCGTCTACGTCCCTCAGGGCGGTAGCCTGATGAGCGGCACCATACGAGAGAACCTCCTCATCGGCGACGATGAGGCCAGCGACGAGCGCCTATGGCAAGCACTGGATCTAGCCGTCGCAGACTTCGTGCGCAGCCTCCCCGAAGGACTGGATACCCTCATCGGCGAGCGTGGCGTAGGGCTCTCGGAGGGCCAAGCGCAGCGTATCGCCATCGCCCGAGCACTGCTGCGTCCTGGGCGTATCCTGCTGCTGGACGAGGCCACCTCGGCGCTGGATGAGGATACGGAGGCACGCTTCCTCGAGCAGCTGAGGCGCTCGGTGCAGGACCGCCTCGTGATCTTCATCACCCATCATCCGCGTGTGGCGGCTGCCTGTGACCAGGTCGTCGAGCTACGCCCTGCCTAGTGGATCCCCCGCTGCAGGCACGCACGCATCACTTTCTAGAACCTAACTACGATATATGTCAGAGGACAACGAATACCTACGCATAGAGGAGGACATCGTCGCCGCGCTCCGCACGGTCTACGACCCCGAGATCCCAGTGAACGTCTACGACCTAGGGCTCATCTACTGCGTCGAGCTGACGGACGAGAAGTTCGTCATCATCACCATGACCCTCACAGCCCCCAACTGCCCTGCTGCCGACTTCATCCTCGAGGATGTACGGATGAAGATCGAGGACGTCGCGGGCGTCACTGGGGTAGAGATCCAGCTTACCTTCGAGCCCGAGTGGTCCAAGGAGATGATGAGCGAGGAGGCTATGCTGGAGCTTGGCTTCCTCTAGGGATAAGGCTAGGATGACACAGACAGCACGTACCAAGGTCTTCTTCACCAGCGATGCCCACCTCGGCTCGGGCTACCACCAGGATCCGCTCGCCGTGGAGCAGCGGCTGGTGCGCTGGCTGCAGCATATAGAGCCTGAGGCGCGGGCGGTGTACTTCCTCGGGGACATGTTCGACTATTGGTTCGAGTACCGCGCGGTCGTCCCTCGGGGTTATGTGCGCTTCCTCGGGCAGGTGGCCCTGATGAGCGATCGCGGGGTGGAGATCCACTTCTTCGCGGGCAACCACGATGTGTGGTTCAGGGACTATATCCAGCAGGAGCTCGGCGCCCAGGTGCATCACCACGCGCTGGAGTGCGTGCTGGATGGCAAGCGCTTCCGCCTGGCGCACGGCGACGAGGAGTCGCAGAGCGAAGGTTGGACGAGCGCCTTCCTCTACCGCCTCTTCCGCAACCCACTGGCACAGCTCCTCTACGGCGCTGTGCATCCGCGCTGGACGGTGGGCTTTGCCCTCAGCTGCTCGCTGCGCAGTCGCCGTAAGGGCCTCAAGCGGGCGACTCTCGGCGAAGTGCCGCATGCCTACCACAACGACTACTTCGACCTCGAGCAGGAGACGCTCATACGCTGGACGAAGGACTACGCCGCGAAGCATCCCGAGATCGACTATTACCTCTTCGGCCACCGTCATCTCTTGGTGGATCTCGCCCTCCGCGGCGATCGACGCGTGCTCATCCTAGGGGATTGGCTGCGCTACAATTCCTATGCCGTCTGGGACGGCACGGCCCTCTACCTCGATCAGTGGGAGGTCGAGGACTAAGCTCTTTCCATTGGCTTCGCATTACTCCTATATATCCCCCAAGGCATGAAGCGCATATTCCTATGCTCCTCCCTCCTCGTGCTTAGCCTCCTCTCACTAGGCTGCAGCCAGCAGGGAGAGACGGCCTCCCCAGCATCCGAGGCTATCGCCAGCACCGACAGCCTCGAAGGGCGCCAAGTGCTCATCGGCAAGACGCTCCTCCTCGACTACGGCACGATGAAGGCCGAGGTACGCTACGACTCCGACTCTGTCTACTGGCGTACGATGACGCCCGAAGGACAGCAGACGGGGCAGGACCGCGAGATCCCGTCCTACGAGGCGCTGGGTGGAGATCGCTTCTTTGTCACCTGGCAGGAGGCGGATGGTACGGCGGTGACGCAGATTGTAGACCTCAAGGAAGGCACCGTGATGGCCAGCGTCCTCGACCCCGCCAAGGCCAAGAGCGGCGACCGTACTCCGCTCGTCCTCGTGGGCACGACTAAGGAAGTGACCCAAGCCAAGTAAGTCCGCTTACCCAGGCCCCCTCCGAGGCTAAGCCTCCCCTGAACTCAAGCCCCCACACAGAGCCGCTCGTACCCTCCGCGAGCCCTCTGTGTGAGGGCTGTTCTTTTAGCTCTGCGTCTCGTCTTCATTGGGACTAAGTTCGTCCGCCCTTTAGCCTCGTCCTCTTTGCTACTAGTCTCTCAGCCCGCTGCCCCTTATCCCTCAGCGCGCTGACGGACGTCCCTCGCGGCGCTGACTGCCGTCAGTCAGCCCCTTGACTGCTATCCCTCGTGAGCCCCACCGCTAAGGCCCACCGCTCCCGCCGCCAAGTCTCCCCGCTTCGCCTGCCCCCTCCACCCCCTCCTTAGCCCTTGCTCCGCGGCCCTAGACTGCCTAATCCTTTTTAATTCGCTTCGATTAAAAAGAATTTGTAGCCTTACTTCGGCCTGTCCTCGTGGAGGTCTGCGGCAGGCCTTAGGGAAGAAGAAAGGCGCCCCGCCCCCTAGTCTCGCGAAAGTGGCTAGGGGGCGGGGCGCTATTGGTTGGGGGGGGGGGCTGGGCGCTAGCGGCGGTAGAAGAGATAGCCGCGGAGCGTCTGAGGGCGGAAGCGCGGCATCAGCGTCGCTGCATCCAGCTCCACCGAGGTCGTGGTGAAGTCGGCACGTAGGCGCCGCCCCTCCAGCTGCCCTGTGAAGCCGCGTACGATGACCGCCTCACCGAAGGGTGTGTCCTGCGCGTAGTCGTCGATGAGGAGCTTCGTCCCCTCGACACGATAGCTGAGTTCGTAGGTGAGGGTCGGGTGCTGGGTGCTGCCCGTATAGAGGACGAAGCGCAGGCGGTCGGCACTGTGGAAGTCCAGCGTCATCGTTCCCGTACCCTCCGTCCAGTAGCTGCCGACGAGGCTATTCGAGGGGGCTTCGGGCGTCTCCTGTCCCTTGCAGGCAGCGAGGAAGAGGAGGGCAAGGAGGCTCGCAATGAGGAGGCGGAGCCTAGGAAGGCGCTTCGAAAGCGCGCTAAGGTGCATCGTGTGGGGCATGGGCTAGGGGAGTTCGTCGATCTGGAAGAAGTAGCTGCCGTAGCCCGCCTGGGTGTAGGCCTGCTTCGTACCTCGAGGGACGAGGAGGCGGGCGATACGTTCGCTCTGCGTGGGGCGGAAGAAGGCCGCCGCGCCGAGGCTGGGGGGCGTCTTCGCCAGACAGCGTACCAGCTCGAGCGCCTTACATTGCGCCAGTGCCTGCTGTCCGATACTCTGGAGCGTCGAGGGGAGCGTGATCTCGGTGATCGCTGAGGCGTAGAGGGCTTGGTCGCCGAGGCTAAGCAGTCCCTCGGGGAGGGTCAAGGTCCCCTTGAGCTGTAGGGCGAAGAGGGCGGCGCGGTCAATATGCCGCAGTGTGGAGGGGAGGCGGAGGGCCTGGAGGGCACAGCCCTGCTCGGGCTGGAGCATGCCGCTGGCGGTGTAGCTATGCCATACCGAGACGGCCAGAGCATAGGGGGCGAGGCGCTCCAGCCCCTCGGGGAGCGTCAGCGTGCCGAAGCTGGCACGGCCATAGCTGGGCTTGTGCGCTGGGCTGAGGAGGCTGAAGCGGTAGTCGAGGCTACGCAGCTGTGTGGTGGGCGCAAAGCTCACATCGCTGTAGCTGCCCTGCAGCGTCACGGCGCGGAGCCCACGTGGGAGGCTGAGCGGTGCGGAGAGCTTGGCCAGCAGACGCAGCTCCTCGAGCCCTTCGGGGAGTCTTAGCTCCTTCGTGATGCTCGGTAGCTCGCGCTCCTCACTGCCTGCCTGCTCGGGCAGGAGGCTCTGACCGCAGTAGAACTGCCGCAGCGAGCTCGGCAGCTCGAGGCTCTGGACGGAGAGGGTGCCGAGGCTGAGGCTGCTGTAGCCCTCGGGACAGCGCAGCAGCTCGTAGCTGTAGCCGGGGTTGAAGTTTAGTTCGTTCTGTATCCCCCGTGGGAGCGTCAGGCGCTTGATCTGTAGCCCCGCGGCGAACTCATCGGGGAGGCGGCCCTCGGTGACACGTATCGGCTCGGGATCCTTGGTCTCGTTCCAGCGACGGCGACGGGTGATGCCGCGCCCCCCGGGGCTGAGCTGTGCGTCGCCTAGGTCAAGCGTGGCGATCTTGTCCCGCTGCTCGACGAAGAAGAGTAGGTCACTGCCGTTGATCGGCCCATGAACGATGATTTTGGTGAAGAAGGGGATATCCTTGGCCACCTGCGGGAGTAGTCCTGGCACGCGCTGCGTCAGCTCGAGGATACCCTCTCGGTAGGTGAAGCTCGGTGCCTCGTGGTGGCTGACGGTGATGCTCACCGAGTCCTCGGAGAAGGTGCTGGAGAGGGGATCACCAAGGCGTACGCGTACTACGGCCTCACCCTCCTGGAGGGCCTCCACCTGTCCTGACTGGTCCACGCGGACGATGTCGGGGGCGCTGCTGCTCCAGTGGACGGGTTCGCTGGGGCGGTAGTCGGCAGGGAGGTACTGGGTGCCGAGCGTGTAGCGCTCCAGCGGGTTGAGCGTAAGGCTCTTGTCACGGAGGTAGACGCCCGAGGAGAGGAGTAGGAAGCGACGGCTGCTGCGTACGCGCTGGCCGCCCGAATTGAGGCTGGTGACGTAGACGGTGACTTCGCCGCTGGCGAGCGGCTTCAAGAGGCCGCCGTACTGGATGGATGCGAGGCTGGCATCGGAGACGCTCCAGCTGAGGCGCGGGGCATCTACCTCGGGCGTGGTGCGCACCTCCAGCTGGTAGCTGCGGCCCGTGTAGAGCGTGTCCGAGGCCAGCGGGGCGATCGAGAGCTGCTGGACGATGGGATCCTCGGCCGTGCAGGAGGCTAGGGCGAGGAGCGCCGTAGTGAGGGCGCCGAGTCTATGAAGTAGGGACATAAGCGTGGGATCGATGGGCTAGGGCGAGTAGACTACTGGCCCGCGGCCTGGGTGAAGGTGAAGCTGAGCGGCTGTAGCCCTTCACCCGAGGGAGGCACGAGGCGCAGCGTAGTGCTGCGCGGGCTACCCGTCTCGTTGGGCTCGGCGTAGAAGGCGATGGAGCTCACTAGGCCCGTCGTGGGGTCGGTCTTGAGCTGGGCCAGCAGCCAGCCCGAGCGGGTGGCGGGGCGCTCGATGCGGATGAGCTCGGGGGAGAGGTTGGTCGTGAGGGCGACGGTGGCCACGACGTACTTCTCATAGTCCTCGGGCGCGGCGGTGAAGCGTAGGCTGCGGGACTCGTCCGTCGTCAGCGTGTAGCTGCCCGTGAAGGGCGCCTGGACGCAGTGGAAGCTCACGGGCTTCGCAGCCTCGGAGCTGCTCTTCCCCTGATCATTGTAGCCGACGGTGATGGTGAAGCGGCGCTCGCGGCGTGAGGCGTTGGTTGGGTAGCTGATGCCACGCACGGTCAGCTGGTCGGGGTAGCTGAGCTCGGCGCCCTCGGGGAGTCCCGTCTGCCAGTCATCGGAGGGGATGCTGACGCCTGCAGGGGCGCTCCAGCTGAGGCTATTGCCTCGGCCGTTGAGCTGCAGTGTGAGCTCGAGCGTGCCCGCCTCCTGATCGAGGTGTAGGGTCTCGGCCTTACTCCCCGTGCGGCTCTTGATATAGCTGCTGGTGGGGAAGAAGGGCACCTGGCGGAAGAACCACGCTCGCTGCTCGTTCCGCTTATTCGTGATGCAGAAGGCGTAGATGGCGTCATCCATGTCCGCTAGGCTATTGCCGAGGAGATTGACATTGCTGGTGGGGCGTCCCTGGATGGCTAGGCCGCCTGCGGTGCGCACCAGCTGGAAGTACTGCTGCAGCTCGGGGCGCTCCATCTGGAAGTCCTCGGGCTTGATGCTGTACTGCCAGAAGGCGGACTGGAGCATCTGGGCGCTCTGGCGCTGCGTCTCCTCGACGCTCTTGCCGAGCGCCTGATGGGTGCTCGTCACGACATAGGTCGTCAGCTCCAGCTCCTCCAGTGGGAGACTGCTGGTGAAGGGGATCCGTAGCTCTGCCTGTCCTGGGGTGAGTAGGGGTAGCTGCTGGCGCGTAGCCTCGAGCTGGACGCTGGCCCCGAGCTGGAGGATGCGGTAGCTGATGGAGAGGGAGGGGTGCAGCGGGTCGGAGAGGTGCAGGAGAGCTTTGCGCTGCGCAAGTCCCTTGGGTAGGGGATCAGCCTCGAGCTCGATCCCCCAGCCTAGCTCGTGGGGGACGATCTTGGCCGTCCTTAGCCAGCCCTCGGCACCGCCCTGCCACTCGTAGCGCTGCTTGAGTGTCCGTGCGTCGAAGCTACAGCGCAGCACCAGCGGCTCCCGCAGTGTGCCGCCTCCCTGAGGGGCGAGCAGCGTGTAGACGTCGCTGCGGTTTTCATAGAAGGTGCTCACGGGGTAGTCGAAGGCCGTGATGTAGGGGAAGAGGTAGCGGTCGGCCGCGAGCTGCTCCGTGGAGCTCTGCTGGATGCGGAGGCGCTGGCCGGCCTTGCGCTCCCCGCGCTCGATGATCTGCAAGAGGAGCTCCGTCTGGCGTGTGGCGGCGGTGGCATTGCGCGCCACGTAGACGAGGAGCATGCCCTGCTGGAGCTTGGTCTCGATCCAGTCGGCCTGCTCGGCCACCTGTAGGCGAGCGTCGGTGACGGAGCTGCTGAAGGGGATACGTAGCGTGTCGCCCTCGCTGCGGGCAGTGATGGGTGCCTCCGTGAGGGAGGAGGCGAGGTTCAGCTGAGGCTCTTCATCCTTCTGCTGGCAGGCGCCGAGCACGAGGCCAAGGGCGAGGACTAGGCTGAGTCTATAGAGGTGGATACTCATGATGATCGGTATGGAGGGCTAGGCCGTACGGTGCATGGTGAGGTAGACGGAGCAGACCCCAGGCTCGGTGAGGCGCACCAGGAGTTTGCCCTCCTCGCTACGTACGAGCTCGAGGTAGAGGTCCACCTGCTGGCGGGCGTAGCTGATGATGAAGGGGAAGATATAGTCGCTCTCGAAGACGCCGGGGTAGGCCTTATTGTCCCCGAAGAAGGGGAAGAGGTCGAAGTGCAGCAGGGCGCGAGAGCCAGCGACACGCCAGCGTCCGCGGAACTGATTGACGCCGAAGCGCGGCATGGGTAGGGCCGAGAGGATGACCTCGCCATTGGGGCGCAGCTGCAGGCGGTAGCTCATCAGGAGGGGATAGAGGTTGCGCACGGCGTCGTCCATCAGCGTGACGCGCTTCCAGTCCTCGCTATTGACGCGATAGCTGCCCTCAAGGGCCTTCGCCTCGAGGGGCTCGGTGCTCAGCGGGTTACGTGCGCTCCAGCTGGGGTCGATGACGTCGGTCTCGCGGCTCCAGTAGTTCTCCTGCGCTCCCTTACCGATGAGCTCGGCGGAGAAGCTGTACTCCGAGTTCACGAAGAAGGCCTCCATGTGGAGCATGTTGTCCAGCAGGTGGAAGCGGCGCACCTTCATCCTGCAGCTCAGGTCGCCCCCGACGGGCGAGCCGAAGCGTAGCAGCAGTTCCTCGGGCTGGTCCTTGTCCAGGCGCCACGAGCCCGTGTAGTAGAAGATCGTGTTCTCTAGCTCGGGGATGGTGTAGGTGGCGTAGACCTGCCCCGTCTTGGAGAGCTGCAGAGAGTGCAGGTAGCCGCCGCTGACGCTGAGGATAGGGCGCGCCGTGGCGGAGAGCTGGTCGAGGCGTGTGGGCAGCAGCACCCTCAGGCGCTGGGCATCGACACGCCAGGTGACCCCGATGATCTTCTCGAGGGTCAGCGAGGCGGGGAACTCGATGCGGCTCTGCTCGTCGCCCTTCATCGGCAGGTCGTTGGTGCAGGCCCCGAGGCCAAGGAGCATCAGGAGCGAGAGCAGGCAGATATATAGCTGGGTCTTCATCGGTCGGCGGGTAGGGTGATGTGCTTGAGGTCGGCCACGTAGCCGCTCTGCAGGGAGACGGAGAAGGCGGGACGCAGCCTACCGCTCTTGGGCTCGTAGCTGTAGTAGCCGTTGTAGGGGGCGTCGCTGCCTGTACGGACGTAGCGCAGGTAGAGCTCGTCGCCGAGGGCGATGCCGAGGTTGACGCCCAGCAGCGGCGCCGACGAGGGCTGTAGACCTGGGAGGGGCTGGGCGCTGCGGCTGGCGATGTCGATGAGGTAGTACTGCCAGAGGTTGGGCGGCACGAGGGCGGAGCTCTCTGTGAGGGCGGCGATATTGACCAGCGTCAGCAGCTTGCCCCCGTGTGCGAGGATCCCATGGAAGCGTGCGGGGCGGTCGCTGACGAGCTCGCCGATGCTGTAGCTCCAGGTGGGGTCGACCTCGGTGGCGCCCTTGCGTATGCGGTAGATGAGGGCATTCTGATAGAAGCCCTGCGGGTCACCGCCCTGCGTCATGAGGTAGAGGTCGCCCCGCTCGTCATGGCTGTACTGCAGGAGCTCGGAGGCCGAGCCGAGGCGCCCCGTATTGGGCAGATAGGAGAGGCTCAGCAGGCGCCCGCCTGACTTGGCCTCGTAGGCCACGAGGTAGCTGTCGCGCGAGATCCTATTACCCTGCGCAGTCTGTAGGCTGAGGTCCATGATGAGCGCTCCGTCATGCAGCACCATCAGCTGCTGTCCGAGGACGACCAGCGGCAGCGTCTGCCCCTTCAGCGAGGGCGTCTTGGAGAGGACGAACTGACGCATCTGCTCGCGGTCGGCATTGTTGATGAGGATCTGCTCGAGCAGTGGGGCGAAGCTCTCGGGGTCGAAGAGCTGGACGCTGTAGCTCTCGTCCCGCGCAGGCCGCACCACGAGGAAGCCGCGCTGGGAGCCGATGACGAAGTTCTTCGGCGCCTGGCTGAAGCCCGTGCGGCGCTCCTCGAGGTAGGCGCGCTGCTCGATGGCTCCGCCCTCGGGGGAGAGCAGTAGGCGTACGGGCGTATTGGTCAGCAGCTCGGTCTGCGTCAGCTGATTGGCATTGTTGGCGAAGCGGTAGAGCCGTCCGCCACCCTCCATCAGCCCTCCGCCCCCAGCACCGTAGCGCCCGATGAGGGTATTGTCCTGGAGGATGTTGTTAAGCGCCTGCCCCTGGGGGAGGGTATCGCTGTAGGAGATGTAGCTGGTGTAGCTGGTGCGCCCCTTCAGCGGCCCTGCGGGCACGACCTGCGGGATGTAGGTCATCAGCACGTAGCGCTCCCGTCCCAGCGCGGGGGTGGTGGGTGACGTCATGCTGGCGGAGGGCGTCGTGCTCCCCGTCGTACGGGGCTGCTCGCTGCAGCCCGCCGTGAGGCTCGCAAGCGCTAGGGCGAGGCTAGCGATATAGCTGTGTCGTATCATATAGCTGCCTTAATAGTTCTTGATCTCTTCCTCGACGACGCGTATCCCCTCGGGCACGTTCTTGACGATGCAGCCCGGGCGCACGGTGAAGCTCTTCTCTACGAAGCAGCTGGCACTGAGCTTCCCGAAGTCGAGGTAGTCCAGCGGCAGGGCGTTGTAGGAGCTGACGGCGCGTGTGGAGATGAGCCCCTTGAAGCCCTCCCACTGGCTGCCGCTGAAGTCCCACACCGAGCCTGAGAAGCGCAGCAGCGACTCATCGCCACGTGGCTGGTAGCGGCTCGGGACGAGGGGCAGCACGTAGCCGACGACGCTGCGGAAGTCGCGGAAGAGCTGCTGTCCATCCAGCGACAGCAGTCCCCGCTCGGAGCTGGTGGCGGTGGGGCTGCCGTCCTGGTTGCGGCTAGCATAGTTGTAGAGTGCTAGCTCTGCCTGGAGGCGTCCTGCCTCGGGCACCTGGAGCTCGTCCACGTGGTCGAGGTGTAGGCGCAGGTCGTAGCGGTGCCCAAGGCTCGGGGTGCGGAGGCTGGAGAGGGCGCCGTAGCAAAGAAGGCTCTTTAGCCGTGGCTGCGTCTGCTCTCGGAGCCCTGAGAGGTCTACCTCCTTATAGTAGAGGGCGCCGAGGGTCAGCTCCTCGAGCTGGGGGCAGTGGGGGAGGCTGAGGGCGAAGCGCTTGCCCCAGTCCTTTTCGGGCGTGTAGGTCGTGCTGGGACGAAGCTGCAGGCTGAGGCGTCTGAGGGCAGGTAGGCGCAGCTCCTGGAGCGAGGCTCGCTCCAGCGCCTCGCGTGCCGTGACGAGGATGCTCAGCTGCTCCAGCTGGGGGAGCTGCTCGCTGAGCTTCGTGACGAAGGCCTTGTCGAAGCGCAGCGGGTGATAGAGGATGCCGTCGGCTCCACGCTGGTCACCATCCTCGATCGTGATGTCGAGGCGTCGGAGCTGGGGGCTGACCTTGCCCAGCAGCTCTACATCTCTCAGTCGTATGCCCTCGAGGATCAGGCTGGAGGCCTGCTCGACCTGCAGTCCCGAGAGGGAGCTGTAGTAGCCGCCCTGGACGATGATGCGGGGGCGAGCCTGTGGGGCAAGGCGTAGGCGTAGGTTGGGGGTATTCTTCAGCCGCAGCTCCTGGAGGTGGGGCGACTCGCTGAGGTCGACCTCGAGCCCGTCCTTGGCGTGGCGTAGCTCGAGGCTGCGCAGCTGCGAGAGGCCTCTTAGGTCAAGGCGCTCCAGCGAGCCTGCCGTGAGGTGCAGCTCGGTGAGGGTGCTGTAGCGGGCGAGGTTGTAGAGCTGTGTCATCGTCTCGGGAAGGGCAATGCCCGAGCTGAAGTCCTGCTGGCTGTCGCGGCCGGCCATGACGAAGTTCAGCGCTGTGGGGTCCTCCATCGAGGAGAGGTGCCCGTGCTGGAGGTAGTAGTTGATGCGCTCCTTGCCGCCGAGGTAGGTCTTGCGCTGCTGCTCGTCGATAGCGTAGATGAGGTGTGCGTCGGCGAAGGCCTCAGCACGCTCCAGCACGCTGCGCAGCGAGTCCTGGGTGTGGCGGTCGGTGATGAGCTCCAGCTCCTGCCGTGCGAGGGCGAACTGTAGCCCCTTCAGATAGCCGCTGATGTGCTGCTGTAGCTGGGTCTGGCTTAGCTCCAGTCCCTGGGCGGGCGGCTCGTCGGGCTGCTGCTGCGTCAGGGGCTCGTAGACCCGCTGGCAGGAGGCGAGGAGCCCCAGCGTGAGCGCCAGCGGTATCAGCGCTCGACGCAGTGCCGAGGGGGAGGGTAGGGATATGCGGGGTGTCATAGGATGGGTGCGGACTTAGAGCTTGAATTCGAGCGCGAGGTTGACATAGCGCTTGGGCTGGGAGAAGCGGACGAGGCGATCCAGCCCACCACGGAAGAAGTCGGCGTGGTGCACCAGCATCACGGGGCTGATGATCTGTCGGAGGTCATCCCACAGCCAGTAGCGGGCGTTGGTGAGGTTCATCACCGAGGCGCGCAGCGTCAGCCAGCGGCTCAGCTGGGCGTAGGCGAAGAGGTCGACCGTCACGTGGTTCTGCATCAGGTAGTAGGGGAACTGCTGGATCTGCTCGTCGCCGTAGAAGCTCCCGACGAAGCGCGTCTGGTCGACGTCCTTAGCCTTGAGGAAGTTCACCCTGAGGCTCAGCCCGCCCTTTTCCTTCGGCAGGTCGAAGTCTAGCCCCGCCACGGCCTTGAGCGGCTGGATGGCCATCATCGAGGTGCCGTCGCTGAAGCGTCCCACCGAGTAGCTCAGCGAGCTGCTCAGCGCTAGTGAGCCGTAGCGGCGCAGCTGGGGCAGCAGCTCCTCGAGGTAGACGCTGCTGCTGAAGTCGATCCCCCAGAGCCAGGCGCGCTTCTTATTCTCGTTGATCGAGTAGGCCACGTCCCTATTCTGCCCGTCGAGGAAGACCTTCTGCACGCCGTAGAGCGGCTCGATGTAGTCTCTATAGGTATTGTAGTAGAAGCTCAGGTCATAGGCGAAGGCCTTGGGCTGGGCGGTGCCGACGTGCCACTCGTGGTTGAAGCTCTGCTCGCGGCGGAGCTGCGGATTGGACAGGACGAAGAAGGCGGGCGAGAGGCTGACGTACTGGAAGAAGCGCTCCTGCGAGGTCGGCACGCGGTAGCCCGTGGAGAACTTGTAGCCCAGCGAGAGCTCGGGCGCCAGGTCGTAGCTGATGATGGCCATAGGCGTCAGCCCCCACTCGTGGATGCTGGCGCGGTCGAAGTCCATCCCCGCCGTCTTGAGGTTGCCGATGAGGTAGCCCAGGTAGTTGAAGTCGTTGTCGCCCTTCCAGTCCAGCGTCTCGGAGTGGAAGTAATCGTAGCGCAGCCCCAGCTCCAGGCGCAGGCGCCCGAGGGCGATGCGGTCGCTCACGAGGAGGGAGAAGTTGTCTCTGTTGGCTGGGCGCTGGAAGGAGTAGACGTAGCTGCTCTGGGGGAGCTCCTCGCCGAAGGCATAGGTGCGCCCCTTGTAGCGTAGGCCCTCGCTGTAGGTATTGATGCTGCGCGAGATGTCTACGTTCTTGTCCTCAGTGTGGTGGTGCAGGTAGCTGGTCTGCAGGGTGAAGAAGTGGTAGCCGAGGGAGCCGAAGTTGAGGGGCTTGGTCGTGGCCTTCAGCGAGAGGGCTTGGTCGTCGAAGCTCATCCCCTTCAGCAGGCGTCGGCTACCGGCGAAGAGATAGTTCGGGCGGAAGGAGCTGATCTCGGGGCGGTAGAGCGAGCTGCGCGTGTCGGCGTCGAGGTAGCTGGTCTGCGTATTGGCGTAGACGTTGACCTCGTTGAGCCAGCTGGACTCGAGGGGCGTGTAGCGGTAGTTGAGGTCCCAGCGGCGCGAGAGCACCTGGTCGTGCCCGTAGTAGTAGGGCTCGTGCTGGGAGGTCAGCACGTAGGCGGGCTCCAGCGACCAGACCTCGGTGTCGGTGACCTTATTCTGCGTGTAGTAGGAGGCCGTCAGCTTGTGCTCGCCGAGGCGGTAGGCCAGCTTGCCGAGGAAGGACTGCTGGCGGTAGCTCAGCGGGTCGGGGCGTGTGGCGAAGATGCTGCGCACCAGCGGCCCTGAGCCGAAGTTGCGCGTCTCGCCTCCCGTGCGGTGGGCGTAGAGCGCCATGGCCTCCAGCCCACCGAGGACTGCGGCACCGCCGACGGAGTAGACGCGCCCCTGGGCCATGTTGTCCCCGCCGACCTTGGCCTGCAGGCCGAGGGAGCGGCCTGGGCTGATCATGCTACGGGCTTCCTTGGTCTCGAAGTTCACCGCACCGCCCAGTGCCCCCGTGCCGTGCTCGAAGGAGGAGGCGCCCTTCTTGATGTCCACCTTCTTGATGAACTCGGTCTCGAACTGCGGGCGGGCCGAGTTGATCAGTCCGTAGGAGCTGAAGACGACGTTGGTCTCCGTCTCGGGCTGCGGCAGTCCGTCCACGGAGATGGATACGCGGTTCTCGTCCACACCGCGGATGGCGAAGCCCTTATTCCCATAGCGGGAGACGGACTCACTGAGGCCGATGCCTGGGAGGTAGCGGACGAAGTCCTTGGTCTGGAGGATGAACTGGCGGGCGATGTCGCGCTCGGTGAGCTCCTCGCGGCCGATATCCTTCTTGCGGATCTTCTTGGGACGCAGGCGGTCGTCGATGTAGACCTTGCGTAGCTGTATGGTGCGGCGTACGCTGTCGGTGCTGCTCGGCATCTGTGCCGTAGTGCTGGGGGCAGGGCTCGAGCCCTGCGGGCTGCTTGGGCTGGCGTCCTTGCGGGCGGGGACTTGCTTTGGCGCTTCCTTCTTGAGCGGCTCCTTCTTGAGGGGCTCGGCAGGCGTCTGCTTCTTCACCGCCCGACGGATGAGCACGGGGCGGCGCTGCAGGCTATCGCTGCTCTCGGCGTGGAGCGGGGTGGCGAGTGAGAGGAGGCTGAGGCTAAGTAGCGGCAGGAGTAGTCGTCTCGTCATGGGCTCTAGCTACGGTAATAGGTGAGGTCAAAGACTTGCTCGAGGCTGAAGCCGAGCTCATGCCCCTGCCAGGGGGCGCGCTGCTCGACCGTCAGCTGGGCGCCCGAGGGTAGGCTGAGCCCCTGCAGTCGGAGGGTATAGCGGTCGCGAGCACCCTCGATCTCCTCGCGGCGTAGGCGGCAGGTGACGCCGACGACCACAGGCTCGGGGAGGGCACTGGTGCGTAGGAGCGCCCCGTCGAAGTGCAGGCTGTCCCTGCGGCTCGTATAGCTGTAGATGCTGCCTGCTAGATCGATCGTGGCGGCGTGGTTGCGTCCGTCTACCGACAGCAGGCAGGGCAGCTGGGCCGAGCCCTCGAGGCTCACCTCATTGCTCGTGCCGAAGATGAGGAAGCGGTCGTGCCCCTCGATCTTGAAGCTGCGGAAGCGCAGCACCTCGTTGTCGGCGATGCTGGGGGCCTGCTTGACGTTCTGGTAGTTGTCCTCGCGCTCCAGCTCGCGCTCGAAGCAGCCCGCGAGCCCAGCGGCGAGCCCCAGCACCAGGAGCAGCCGTCCCGCGCGGCTATATATATAAGGAGTAGGGTGGTGGGTCATCGCTGTGCCTTGGCTTGGGTCCGGAGGAAGCGCACGGGGCCGTGCCAGTCGCGCTGTACGCTGCGACCGACCAGCAGCGTCCCGTAGTGGTGCTCCGAGTCATAGATACTGATGTAGAGGTAGGGATCGGCTGCGGCCTCGGTACGCTTAGTCGTGTCGTACTCGGGCTCTAGGGTCTGCTTCGCCTTGTAGGCCTCCCCCTGGTAGCGCATCGTCCAGACGACGGTATAGGGGCCGAAGCTCGAGGCCAGCGCTCGCTTCATCGGTAGCACGAGCGTCAGGTAGCGCGTGCCGAAGTAGTAGCGCTGCGGGCGGCTGCTGTCCCAGTCCTCGCCTCGCCCGTAGATGCTACCGCCCTCGCCCGTGCCGCGTGAGTCGTAGTCGTCGAAGATACGCGCTGCCTCGTAGCCGTAGGGGAAGTTGCCGTAGATCTTGGGTGTCTGTAGGTAGTCGAGGTTGAGGGCGTGCTCCGCACCGAAGCTGAGGCTATTGCCCAGCGGCTCGGTCGTAAGCCACTCATAGCTGCTGTAGGAGTCTGGAATCAAAGCCCCGCGGCGGAAGCCCTGCTGCTGCCAGCGACTGCCCTCCAGCTCGGCCTCGCGCCCTGTGAACTCGGGGTAGGTGGCCAGTGTGCTGTCCAGCACCGCTAGCCCACGCTGCTGTACGGCACGCTCTAGGGCGGCCTCACGCTGAGGGGAGCGGCGCTTATAGCTCGGGGCCTCCTGCTGGAGGAAGGCCCTCAGCTCGGCCTCGAGCTGTGTGCGGCGGAAGAGCAGCAGGCTCGGGTCGGTGGCGACCTGCTCGATGCTGGGCTTGCTGTAGCTACCCGAGAGGGTGATCATCGACTGGTAGCGGTCGTAGCGCGTCGTGCGGCACTCGGCCTGGATCTGGCGTACGCGCTGGCTGAGGAGCTGCGCCTTGCGTAGGTAGTTCCAGCTGCTGCGTAGCTCCTCGTCCTCCACGAGGAGGCTGTGTGCTCCAGCGGGGAAGAGCTGCTGCGTCTGGCGCGCCACGCTCTCGGGCGCGTCCCAGACCTCGGCGAGGAGCTGGTCCATGCGCTCCAGGAGATTGCGGCGCTGGCTTTGGCTGAGCTCCTCTGCGGCACGTGTGGGGTCCTCGCCGCGCTCGCTGCAGGCCGAGAGGCCGAGCAAAAGACCGAGCCCGAGGAGGGGAAATAGATGTTTCATACGGGGCTGCGTCAATAAGATTGCGTGCGCCGCAAAGGTAGCGGAATTCACTCTCCTCCGCCCTCCATAGTCTTAGGTAAATGTCCGCGCGCGTGTCCCTATATGTAGGTACTGCGTGCGCGGGTGTAGCCGCACGGCGGCCTGTCCTTGCCCTAGGTCTAGGCTCCCTGCTGCCCACCTACCGCCGCGGGAGCCCGCGCAAGGGTGGGGCAGCACTCGGGGGGCTCCGTCCTCACGGCTTACGTGCCTTTGGACAGCACGCCCTTGAGTAGGCTACAGCGCAGCCTAGGGGAAGGGAAGAAAAAGGACTTCGCCCCTTAGTCCAAGCGTATGAGGCCTGGGCTAAAGGGCGAAGTGTCTAGCGCTCGGGGGCGTGCCCGGACTAGCGTAGCTGGCGGAGCATCAGCCAGTCGAAGAGCCTATCGGGGAGCAGGGCGCGCAGCGTGAGGAGGGTCGTGGCGAACTGGCCGACGCGGTAGCGCGTCCTCGGACGGCGGGCACGGATGATCCTACTGACGAGCTCGGCCACCTGCTCGGGGGACGAACCGCCGCCGCCCGTATCGCTGCGGCGACTCTGCTCCGCCACGCGCTCCATCAGCGGGCGGTAGGCACTCCCCGCGGCGAAGTGCCCCGCCTCATCGCGCAGCACGCTACCGAAGGAGGTGGCGATGAAGCCCGGCTCCAGCAGCACGACCTCGATGCCGAAGGGCTGCAGCTCCAGCCGTAGGCAGTCGCTGAGGCCCTCCACGGCGTGCTTGCTGGCGTGGTACCAGCTCCCGAGGGGAAAGTGGATCTTGCCCGCGATGGAGGAGGTATTGAGGATGAGCCCGCGGCGCGCCTGACGCATATAGGGCAGGACGGCCTGCGTCATCGCAGCCAGCCCGAGGAGGTTGACCTCCAGCTGGCGGCGTGCCTCCGTAAGGGGTACATCCTCGAGGGAGCCGAAGAGGCCGAAGCCCGCATTATTCCACAGCACGTCGATACGTCCCTCGGTGGCGAAGATCTGGGCGACGACGGCGCGCACCTCGGACTCGTCGCTGACGTCCAGGTGTAGGGGATGGGCGCCGAGGGCGCGGAGGGGCTCCATGGCCTCGAGGCGGCGGGCAAGGGGGTAGACGATATGCCCCTCACGGAGGAGGCGCTCGGCGCTGACGCGCCCTATGCCCGAGCTGGCGCCCGTGATGAGGATGACCTTAGGTTGCTGCGTATTCATACTGCTGTCCTTTGCTTCTGTTGCTTTGTCTGCCCCCAAAGATAGGACTAATATCCCGCCCCGCTCCTCCCCCGTGCGACGAAGCCCCGCCGCAGCTGCCCGCTGCCCGCCGCCGAGAGGTGGAGGCTTTGAGGCTACCCGCTGCCTGTCCGTAGGGTCGCCCCTGTAGGGCTCTGTTCTTATTGGTGCTGCTGTACCCAGGGTTTGGTCGCCCTTACAGGGCTGCGCACCCTGGGCTTTGGAGGGATCGCCCCTATAGGGGGCTTGGAGCACGGAGCATGAAGAGGCAAGGCTAGCTCTCCTGCGTCCTCAGGGTTTGGTCGCCCTTACAGGGCTACGCACCCTGGGTTTTGGAGGGATCGCCCCTATAGGGGCTTGGAGCGCGGAGTATGAGGAGGCAAGGCTAGCTCTCCTGCGTCCCCAGGGTTTGGTCGCCCTTACAGGGCTACGCACCCTGGGCTTTGGAGGGATCGCCCCTATAGGGGCTTGGAGCGCGGAGCATGAGAAGGCAAGGCTAGCTCTCCTGCGTCCCCAGGGTTTGGTCGCCCTTACAGGGCTACGCACCCTGGGCTTTGGAGGGGGCGCCCCTATAGGGGCTTGGAGCACGGAGCATGAGGAGGCAAGGCTAGCTCTCCCGCTCTGCTATGCCTGCAGCTTATTTCTGTAGCTTCCTGGCTCCTCTTACTCTTTATGACTTGATCCATCCTAAGGGGCTTCCTTCCCCTTGTACCCTCCTACTTGTAGGGCGCTAGCGGCTGCGCAAGCCCCAGCGGGGCGATCCTTTCCCAAAGCCCAGGGGGCGTAGCCCTGTAAGGGCGACCAAACCCTGGGTAGCCTAGACAAATAGCTATAAGCCCTACAAGGGCGACCCTCAAAACGTCGGTAGCACCCTGCTCCTAGGCCTCTCGACGACGCTGCGGCTTGTCTCTCGGGGCGGTCTGCGCTCCCGCGGCATAGCTTGCCCCTTACCCTTGTGTCTATCTTCGTATCCGCCCCCGCGCTGAGGGATAACCCTCAGCGCTCTGACTGCCGTCCCTTGGCTCGCTGACTGATAGCCCTCGCACCCCCTGACTGATATCCCTCAGCATGCCCCAAGGCTGCTGTCTTGGCGATTCGCCGTATCTTTACCGCTAGGTAATAGATAGGGATCATTAGCCCCCTGGTGCCTTAGTGCGTGCGCTGCCTCGCGCAAGAGACGAGGCGCCGAAGCCGCTAGGCCTGGGCGACAGACCAAGAGAGACTATAGATGCAAGATACACAGCTGGCACAGAACCAGCGCGCGCAGCTGCATGCGCAGATATGGAAGATGGCCAACGAGGTACGCGGGGCGGTCGATGGATGGGACTTCAAGCAGTTCGTCCTCGGTATGCTCTTCTATCGCTTCATCAGCGAGCAGTTCGTCCTCGAGGTAGAGGGCGGGGACAGCTCGATAGGCTACGCTCGGATGGCGGACGAGGAGATCAGCGCTCTCGAGCGTGATACGATCATCCGCCGCCTGGGGTACTATATCGCCCCTAGCCAGCTCTTCGGCAATGTCATCCGTACGGCGGCGCAGGATACCGACCTCAATACGCGCCTCAAGAATATCTTTAATGCCATCGAGGGCTCGGCCCTGGGCTATCCCTCGGAGAAGCAGCTGCAGGGACTTTTCGCCGACTTCGACACCACGAGCACCCGCCTGGGGAACACCGTGCAGGAGAAGACGCGCCGCCTGCTGGCCGTGATGCAGGGCGTGGCGGAGCTGGACTTCGGTCCCTTCGGGGAGGCGCAGATCGACCTCTTCGGTGATGCCTATGAGTACCTCATCGGCAACTATGCGGCCAATGCTGGCAAGTCGGGGGGCGAGTTCTTCACCCCGCAGGCCGTCTCCCGCCTTATCGCGCGGCTGGCGGTGCACGGGCAGCGGGAGGTACGCAGCATCTACGATCCCGCCTGTGGATCGGGCTCGCTGCTGCTGCAGGCTCGCCATCTGGAGCGTCAGCGCCGCTTCAGCGGGAACTACTATGGGCAGGAGATTAACCTGACGACCTATAACCTGGCGAGGATGAACATGTTCCTGCACGGGGTGAACTACTCCAAGTTCGACATCCAGCACGGGGATACCCTTCTGCGCCCTGCCCATAAGCCGCCCCTGGGCTTCGACGCCATCGTCTCCAACCCTCCCTACTCGGTGAACTGGGTGGGGGACGCGGATCCCACGCTGATCAATGATGACCGCTTCGCCCCTGCGGGGGTACTGGCGCCGCGCTCCAAGGCGGACTATGCCTTCATCCTCCACATCCTCGACCGACTCTCCGAGCGCGGGCGTGCCGCCGTGGTCTGCTTCCCCGGGATCTTCTACCGCGGGGGCAAGGAGCAGAAGATCCGCCGCTGGCTGGTGGAGGGCAACTATGTGGAGAGCGTCATCGCCCTCCCGCCCAACCTCTTCTACGGCACCTCCATCGCGGTGAACATCATGACCCTCTCCAAGGCTAAGTCCACGCGCGCCATACGCTTCGTCGACGCTAGCGGAGAGGACTTCTATAGCAAGGAGACGAATAACAACGTCCTGCGCCCCGAGCACATCGCCCGCATTGAGGAGCTCTTCGCGAGCTCTGAGGAGGAGCCGCATGTAGCGCGCTCGGTGCCCTTCGAGGAGGTGGCGGCGCAGGACTTCAACCTCTCGGTCTCGAGCTACATCGAGGCGCGGGACACGCGTGAGGCTATTGACATCCACGCGCTCAACGAGGAGCTCCGCCAGCGCGTGGCGCGTATCGACGAGCTGCGTCGAGGGATAGACCAGATCATCGCTGCGCTCGAGGAGGAGGGAGCGGACTCATGAGCCAGCTCGTCACCGAGAGCCGTGGGGGAGGGGAGCGCGCCTCGCTCGAGCTCCTCACCCAGCGCGTACAGCAGCATATCCTCTCGCTGCGCGGGCAGCAGGTCATCATCGATGCTGACGTGGCCGCCCTCTACGGGGTGGAGACGAAGCGTATCAACGAGGCCGTGCGCAACAACCCGGACAAGTTCCCCGAGGACTATATGTTCGTCCTGACGCGGGAGGAGGTCGCAGATTTGCGGACGAAGAAAACGACCACAAAGCTCTCTCCCAAGACGCGTGCCCTGCCTAAGGTCTTCACCGAGAAGGGGCTCTACATGCTGGCCACCGTGCTCCGTGGGCGTGCTGCTACGTCCGTGACCTTCGCGATCATCGAGACCTTTGCCCAGGTGCGCAGCCTCAGGCGCGAGCTCGTCGAGCTGCACGAGGAGCGCGATGTGCCGCGCCATCGGGAGAAGCTGGAGCACTTCAGCCAGGTGCTCACGGATATCGTCATGCCCGACCTCGAGACGACGGAGACCGAGTCCACACTGGAGCTGAACTTCCTCATCGGTAAGATCAAGCACACCGTCAAGCGGGTCAAAAAAACAGAGCCCTCGGAATCATGATCAAGTACATAAAGCAGCTACTGCAAGGCCAGCCCGTCGTCTGGAAGCCCCTCGGCGAGGTGGCGGAGATCCAGAAAGGGAAGCAGCTTAATAAGACTGAACTCACAGAGGTCGGCCGCTACCCAGCATATAATGGCGGGGTGTCTTACTCGGGCTTTACTGACACCTATAACTACCCTGCGAATACGATTATCGTCAGTCAGGGAGGAGCCTCGGCAGGATATGTTAACTTTGTGGAGACGGAGTTCTACGCGAATGCTCACTGCTACGTGGTACTCCCTGATGAGGAGGTGCTGACCAGACGATTTGCTTACCACTACCTTAAGATGAAGCAAGGAGAACTAATGGGAAGGCAAATCGGCGCGGGGATCCCAGGTCTGAGCACAAAGGTTTTGCTAGCACTTCTCATCCCTATTCCTCCGCTGTCGGTGCAGGCGGAGATAGTTCGTATCCTCGACTCGTTCACCTCGCTGACAGCGGAGCTGGAGGCGGAGCTGGAGGCGGAGCTGGAGGCGAGGCGGGCTCAGTACGCCCATTACCGAGATGAATTGTTGGACTTCACGAGAGGAGGGAGAGGGGCGGTCGTGTACAGGCCTCTCGGCGAGGTGGCCACCTTCTACAATGGGTTGACGGGTAAGACTCGTTCTGACTTCCAGCAGGGGGATGCCAGCTATGTTCCCTATAAGACCGTATTCAGAGGCAATGTTGTTGACTTATCTCTAGTGGAATCGGTCAGCGTCTCATCAGGTGAACGGCAGAATAAGCTCGAGTACGGCGACGTGCTGTTTACGGCCTCGTCTGAATCCCTTGAGGAGGTTGGGCTCTCTTCGGTCGTGATGGAAGAGCCTGCCCAGCCCACGTATTTGAATAGCTTCTGCTTTGGCGTGCGCATCCTTCCCGAGACCGGCATCCAGCCAGGCTATGCCAAGTATATGTTTCGTAGCGAAGGGCTACGAAGACAGATCAAGAAAACGGCCAGCGGAGTCACTCGTATCAATATATCCAAGGCTCTATTTAAGAAGATCGTCATTCCCATTCCTCCGCTAGAGGAGCAGGAGCGCATCGTGCGGCTCTTGGACGAGTTCGATACGCTGACCAGCTCGCTGACGGAGGGCTTACCCCGCGAGATCGAGCTGCGCCGCCAGCAGTACGCCTACTACAGAGACCAGCTGCTCTCCTTCCCGAGGGGATAGTACAGCTGCTCGTATGCGCTCTGTCCGATGAGAAGACGGTAAGTGAAGGATAAACCTGGGAGGACAGCCCGTGTATGCTCCCATAGCTTGGAATCAGCCCTCCTATCTAACTAATAGACCACATACTATAGACCATGGGGAAAACCTTAGATGAAATAGCGCTTCAGCTTCAGGACTCGAAGAACCGTGTGCAGCTCATCTATGCCTTCAACGGCGTAGGCAAGACACGGCTATCTCGTAGCTTTAGGGAGCAGCTACTGGCAAAGGAATCTACAGCCTCCCCCGAGGCCGATGATGAGACGAGCGCAAGGAGCCCTATCATCTACTACAATGCCTTTACAGAGGACTTATTCTATTGGGATAATGATCTAGAGAAAGGGGAGGAGCGTGTCTTGAAGATTCAGGAGAATCACTTCTCCGACTGGATCCTAGGAGAGCAGGGGCAGGATGGCAATATAGTGAAGCATTTCCAGCGCTATACGAGTGAGAAGCTGACCCCGCGCTTTGACCCTAGCTTCCGATCGGTCAGCTTCTCTAGAGATGGCGGTGATGAAGGGGGCATAGAGAATATCAAGATCTCGAAGGGGGAGGAGAGTTGCTTTATTTGGTGCTTCTTCTATAGCTTGCTGGAGCAGATCATCGAGGCGCGCAATGAGGGGGACGTGGAGAATGCTGAGGATGCCTATAAGTACATCTTCATTGATGATCCCGTGAGCTCGCTGGATGAAAACCATCTGATCGAGATCGCCTGCGACATTGCTCGACTCATCAAGCAAGACGCCTCCCAGCTCCAGTACATCATCACCACGCATAACCCCTTATTCTTTAATGTGCTGGTCAATGAGCTTCGGCAGCTCGACCAGAAGAAGCCCAAGGGCGTTAAGCCTAGAGGGACGACGTGTTGGTTGCTGAGCCGCCTGGAGGATGGGACCTATGAGCTGAAGGATACATCGGATCACCCGTTCGCGTATCATCTATACCTGCTCCGGGAGATAGAGCAGGCCATTGCTGGGGGTGCCATCCAGAAGTACCATTACGCCTTCCTTAGGAATATATTGGAGAAGACCTCGGTGTTTCTTGGGCATAAAGAGTGGGAGGATTTGCTGCCAGGTAAGGATGAGGATGAGCGCCATACTTACTATCAGCGGCTCATTAACCTATCGCATCATAGTCGCTCCTCGCACGAGGAACCTCCTCACATGAGAGAGGCCGACAAGAGCACCTTGGGCTTCCTTGTGACACACCTAAAGACAGAGTATAAGTTTAAGTAAGTCCCCTTAGGCGGGATGGTTATTAAGGCCAGAAATGAAGCAGTACACTCCCATCGCAGAGGCACCCGACTATATTGTCCTCGACCAGTACACCCCCGTCGCGCGCTCGGGCGATCACTATCAGAGTGAGGCCGAGCTAGAGCGCGAGCTGATCGCCGACCTCGTGGCGCAGGGCTATGAGTATGCCCCCGAGATCAAGACCCCCGCGCTGCTGCTGGCCAACGTCAGGCGGCAGCTCGAGGCACTCAATGCCATCCACTTCACCGAGGCCGAGTGGCAGCGCTTCGTAGACGAATACCTCGACAAGCCCGGTGAGGATGCCGTGGCCAAGGCGCGTAAGCTCCACGATGACTATATCTATGACTTCGTCTATGATGATGGACACCTAGGCAACATCCGCCTGGTCGACAAGCAGGACCAGCGGCGCAACAAGCTGCAGGTCATCTCGCAGCTCGAGCAGACGGGCACACGGACGAACCGCTACGACGTGACGATCCTCGTCAACGGGCTGCCACTGGTGCATCTCGAGCTCAAGCGGCGCGGGGTGGCCATCCGTGAGGCCTTCAACCAGATCCACCGCTACAGCCGCGAGAGCTTCCACGGGGAGAGCTCGCTCTATCGCTACGTGCAGCTCTTCGTCATCAGCAACGGGACGGATACCCGCTACTTCGCCGCCACGACGCGCCGTGAGAAGAGTAGCTATGACTTCACCATGAACTGGGCGCTGGTAGACAACCAGCCGATCAAGGAGCTACGGGACTTCACCGCTACCTTCCTCGGGCAGCGCACGCTGCTCTCGCTGCTGCTGACCTACACGGTGCTGGATACGACGGATACGCTGCTGGTGATGCGTCCCTATCAGGTGGCCGCCACGGAGCGCATCCTCAGCAAGGTGCGCAACGCCTGGCTGCAGAAGGCCTGGTCCAGCCCCAAGGCTGGCGGCTACGTGTGGCATACGACGGGCTCGGGCAAGACGCTGACCAGCTTCAAGGCCGCCCAGCTGGCCACGCAGCTGGACTTCGTGGATAAGGTCTTCTTCGTCGTCGACCGCAAGGACCTGGACTATCAGACGATGCTGGAGTACCAGCGCTTCTCGCCCGACAGCGTCAATGGATCGGACAGCACGCGCGGCCTGAAGCTCAACCTCGAGCGTACCGACCGCAAGATCATCGTCACGACGATACAGAAGCTCACGCGCCTACTGCGAGGGGAGGCGGAGCTCCCCGTCTACGAGCAGCAGGTGGTCTTGATCTTCGACGAGGCGCACCGCTCGCAGTTCGGCGAGGCGCAGCAGCTCATCCAGACTCGCTTCCGCTATTATTATCAGTTCGGCTTTACGGGGACGCCTATCTTCGCGGAGAACGCGGTCGAGGACCAGACGACGGAGCTGGTCTTCGGTCCCTGCCTGCACCGCTATATCCTGCCCGATGCGATACGGGATGAGAAGGTGCTGAAGTTCAAGGTTGACTATAATGATGTGCGCCCTGCCTTCCGTGATCTGGAGCGCGCCTCGCCTGAGGAGGTGGACGCACTCCCTGGGGCGAACGTCGGGCTAAGGAGCCCCGAGCGCATCCGCCAGATCTGTCGCTACATCCTCGAGCAGTATCCGCGCAAGACCCACCGCCAGGTGAGCGGCCGCGGCGGCTTCAATGCGATGCTCGCCGTCGACAGTATCGACTCCCTACGCGTCTACTATGACGAGCTGCAGCAGCTGCAGCAGGGACTCGATCGGCCGCTACGAGTGGCGACGATCTTCTCCGTCCAGCCCAATGAGCCAGTACAGCCGAAGGGCTCGATCGCGGACGAGGGGGCAGATCCCGAGCTGCTGGAGCTGTCGAATCGGGAGTTCCTCGCGCGGGCCATCACGGACTATAACGGCTACTTCGGCACGAACTACGGGCTGGATAGCGCCTCCTTCCAGAACTACTACCGTGACCTGGCGAAGCGGACGCGTGCGGGGGAGGTAGACCTGCTGCTCGTGGTGGGGATGTTCCTCACGGGCTTCGATGCGCCGTGCCTCAATACGCTCTTCGTCGACAAGCCCCTATGCTATCATGGCTTGATCCAGGCCTTCTCCCGCACCAATCGTATCTACAACGAGACGAAGGCCTTCGGGAATATCGTCTGCTTCCGAGACCTCGAGGGGGCGACGAACGAGGCGCTGCGCCTCTTCAGCGACAGCCTGGGTAAGGAGACCACGCTACTGCTGGAGCTTGGCTATGGGGACTACATGCGCGGCTATGAGGATGCCTCGGGGACCTTCCAGCCTGGCTATCAGCAGCTGCTCGGCGAGCTCCGCAGCAGCTTCCCCGACCCTAAGGCTATCGTGGGGGAGCAGGCAGAGTACGACTTTGTGGTGCTCTTCGGTGCCTATCTGAGGATGGAGCACAGGCTGCGCAACTACGACCAGTACACGGCCTGTCGCGAGCTCAAGGCGCTGCAGCCCGAGGATGCCGAGGGGCGTGCTCGTATCCAGGAGCGCTATGGGCTGAGCGAGGAGGAGCTGCAGGAGCTGGTAGAGACCGAGCTGCTCAGTCATCGCGATACGCAGGACTATAGCTCGACCTACCAGGACATCCTCCGCAAGCGCCGCCCTGCTACGCCCTCAGCGGGAGGCGAGGAGGCTGGTGGTGCATCGACCGTCCCAGCAGTCGACTGGTCAGGGGTGACCTTCGAGATCGAGCTCCTCAAGAGCCAGGAGATCACGCTGGACTATCTGCTGAGCTTGCTCTTTGACTACTACAAGGAGAAGAAGAGTAAGGAAGGGCTCATCGAAGAGCTGCGCCGCGTGGTGCGTGCGAGCGTAGAGCACCGAGCCAAGGAGGGACTGATCACCGACTTCATCCAGGAGCAGGATCTAGACAGCATCCCCGACAAGGAGACGCTGGTGCGTGCCTTCTACGCCTATGCCCGAGCACGCAAGGAGCAGGAGGTCGAGGTGCTCATCAGCGAGGAGGGACTACGCCCCCAGGAGGCACGGCGCTATATCGCTGCGGCGCTACACCAGGAGTATGCCTCCGACCTAGGGACAGACTTCAGCGAGATCTTGCCCCCTGCCCCGCTTGTCAAGAACCCAGGCTACCTGCAGCGGCTGCGGCGTATCTTCGAGCGGGTCGAGCGCCTCGTGGATACCTACAAGCAGATCGGGGGCGAGCTCCTCGATCCCTCGGAGCTTGATCCTGAGGACGAGTAGGCCGCGCTTGCTTTTCCCTTTTGCTTTCCCTTTCCTTACCCTTGCTGCCCTCACTGCAGTCCGCCCCCGCGCTGACCGATATCCCTCAGCGCGCTGACTGCCGTCCCTCGGCTCGCTGACCGATAGCCCTCACGAGGCCTCACTGATATCCCTCAGAGCGCCCCGAGGCTAATGGGCGGAGCGCGGGCGTGGGCTCGAGGGGCGCGATGCCACCTGCTGGGCCGCAGACGGGTGCCTAGAGACGGTGCTTCCCTCCCTGCCTTAGGGAGGCGGTGCGTCAAGAGACAGAGGAGGGTAGGGGGCGTGGAAGGGCGCTGTGCGGGCGGTAATTGCTTGTGCGTTTGGTATGTTGAGAAAAGTTTGTATATTTGCAGGCGAAAATAGCCCAAGAGTCCAGTGAGGCTCACGCTATTAGGGAGAGGCGTCTTCCACAGATACGCATGCATGACAAGCCGATGTAGCTCAGCGGTAGAGCACTTCCTTGGTAAGGAAGAGGTCTCGGGTTCAAGTCCCGACATCGGCTCCAAAGAGTCGGACGTGGAGTATCTAGACGCTCACATCGAGCATATTTCTTAAGAATAGATATTTTAGTTATGGCTAAAGAAACTTTTAACAGATCGAAACCGCACGTAAATATCGGTACGATCGGTCACGTCGACCACGGTAAGACGACCCTTACCGCTGCAATCACCACAGTGCTTGCTAAGCGCGGTCTCTCCGAACTCCGTTCGTTCGACTCGATCGATAACGCTCCCGAAGAAAAGGAACGCGGTATCACGATCAACACCTCGCACGTAGAGTACGAAACGGCTAACCGTCACTACGCTCACGTTGACTGCCCAGGTCACGCTGACTATGTGAAGAACATGGTTACCGGTGCTGCTCAGATGGACGGTGCTATCATCGTAGTAGCTGCTACGGATGGTCCCATGCCTCAGACGCGTGAGCACGTCCTTCTGGCTCGTCAGGTCAACGTACCTCGCCTGGTCATCTTCATGAACAAGTGCGATATGGTCGATGACGAAGAAATGCTCGAGCTCGTCGAAATGGACATGCGCGAGCTGCTCTCCAGCTACGACTTCGACGGTGATGAAACGCCTGTCATCCGTGGCTCTGCCCTCGGTGCGCTCAATGGTGAGCCTCAGTGGGAAGAAAAGGTCATGGAGCTGATGGATGCCGTTGACACCTGGATTCCCCTGCCTCCTCGTGATATCGATAAGCCCTTCCTCATGCCCGTCGAAGACGTGTTCTCCATCACGGGTCGTGGTACGGTAGCAACGGGTCGTATCGAAACGGGTGTTATCCACACGGGTGACGAAGTTCAGATCATCGGTCTCGGTGCAGAAGGTCTTAAGTCTGTCGTAACGGGTGTCGAAATGTTCCGTAAGATCCTCGACGAAGGTCAGGCTGGTGACAATGTCGGTCTCCTCCTCCGTGGTATCGACAAGAACGAAATCAAGCGTGGTATGGTCATCGCTAAGCCTGGCCAGGTCAAGCCCCACTCTCGCTTCAAGGCTAGTGTCTACGTCCTGAAGAAGGAAGAAGGTGGTCGCCACACGCCTTTCCACAACAAGTACCGTCCTCAGTTCTACATCCGTACGCTCGACGTAACCGGTGAGATCACCCTCCCCGAAGGTGTAGAAATGGTGATGCCTGGTGACAACGTTGAGATCAACGTAGAACTCATCTACCCAGTAGCTTGCTCTGTAGGTCTTCGCTTCGCTATCCGCGAAGGTGGTCGTACGGTAGGTTCGGGTCAGATCACCGAAATCCTCGACTAAGAGGAGACTAAACAAAAGAGGGGTAGCAGCCTCGGCTGCTGCCCCTCTCTCCTACGGGTTTAGCTCAGTTGGTAGAGCACTGGTCTCCAAAACCAGGTGTCGGGAGTTCGAGTCTCTCAACCCGTGCTAAATAAAGCGATAATGAGTTTCACAAAAAAGATAGGAGCCGCGTTCCGCGACTCGTATGTCGAGCTTACGCAGAAGGTGAGCTGGCCCACGTGGTCTGAGCTTACCAATAGCGCTGTGGTGGTGATGGTTGCTTCCCTCATCATCGCTATAGTCGTTTTAGGGATGGACAAGGCATTCGAGACCATCCTGAAGCTGGTGTATAGCACGATCGGAGCCTAGCGCTACCCTAGAGACCAAGAGCAGTTTATGTCTGAAGTAAGAGAAAAGAGATTCTATGTGCTACGCGCCGTCAGCGGCACGGAGCAGAAGGTGAAGGAGCAGATCGAGGCAGAGATGAAGCTTACGAGCTTAGGTCAGTATGTCTCTCAGGTGCTTATCCCTACAGAGAAGATCGTCTCTCAGCGTAACGGCAAGAAGGTCATCAAGGAGCGTCCCTATCTCCCCGGCTACGTGCTCATCGAGGCTGTCCTCGTCGGTGATGTCGCGCACACACTGCGCAATATGACCAACGTCATCGGCTTCCTGGGTGCTAAGCGTGGTGGAGAGCCCGAGCCCCTGAAGCGCTCAGAGGTGGAGCAGATCCTAGGCCGAGCCGACCAGATGGCCGATTCGGAAGGGGTCTACGAGATCGACCTCTACGTGGGTGATGTCGTACGCATCATCGACGGCGCCTTTGCCAACTACGAAGCGACGGTCGAGGAGGTCACTCCCGAGAAGCAGAAGCTGCGTGTGATGGTCAAGATGTTCGGGCGTAAAACTCCGCTGGAGCTTAATTATTCGCAGGTGGTTAAAGAGTAGTGCTGGTTACGCAGGCTATTCTTTTGCACTATTTACTAAGTGTGTAATAGTCAAAGAGTAAAACAATGGCTAAGGAAGTTGCTGGACAACTAAAATTGCAAATTAAGGGTGGGGCTGCAAACCCCTCACCTCCCGTAGGACCTGCACTGGGTGCTAAGGGGATCAATATAATGGAGTTTTGCAAGCAATTCAATGCCAGAACTCAGGACCAGGCTGGTAAGGTACTCCCTGTAGTGATCACCTACTATGCTGACAAGTCCTTTGATTTCATCGTTAAGACCCCTCCCGTAGCTGTCCAGCTGAAGGAAGTGGCTAAGCTCAAGAGCGGCTCGGCACAGCCCAACCGCAACAAGGTAGCTGAGCTCACTTGGGATCAGGTCCGCGCGATCGCACAGGATAAGATTGTTGACCTGAACTGCTTCACTGTCGAGGCTGCGATGAAGATCGTCGCTGGTACGGCGCGCAGTATGGGTATCACCGTTAAGGGCGACTTCCCCGGTAACTAATATAGATCAAGACGAAAATGAGCAAACTTACGAAAAAGCGCAAGGAGGCCTTCGCTAAGATCGAGCCCGGGAAGAGCTATTCACTGAAGGAAGCAGCAGCACTGGTCAAGGAGATCACCACGACCAAGTTCGACGCCTCCGTAGACGTGGATGTCCGCCTCGGTGTCGATCCTCGCAAGGCAAATCAAATGGTTCGTGGCGTCGTCACTCTGCCTCATGGTACGGGTAAGCAGGTACGTGTACTTGCCCTCTGTACTCCTGATAAGGAAGCTGAGGCTAAGGAGGCAGGTGCTGACTATGTAGGACTCGACGAGTATATCGAAAAGATCCGCGGTGGCTGGACTGAGATCGATGTCATCATCACCATGCCCGCTATCATGGGTAAGATCGGTGCTCTCGGTCGTGTCCTCGGTCCTCGTGGCCTCATGCCTAACCCCAAGAGTGGTACGGTGACCAACGATATCGCCGCCGCTGTCAAGGACGTGAAGTCGGGTAAGATCGACTTCAAGGTCGATAAGACGGGTATCGTCCACACCTCCATCGGTAAGGCATCCTTCTCTGCGGAGCAGATCTACGACAATGCGCATGAGATCATCTCTACGCTGATCCGCCTGAAGCCTACGGCTGCCAAGGGGACTTATGTCAAGAGCATCTATCTCTCCAGCACGATGAGTCCAAGTATCAAGATCGATCCTAAGTCGGTAGAAGAATAATAGCAAAGGAAGAAATCATGAGAAAGGAAAATAAAGGACTTGTAGTAGAGCAGCTCAAGGGCTACCTCAACGAGTATCCACACTTCTACCTGACCAACATCGAAGGTCTCGATGCAGCTAAGACGGCTCTCCTCCGTCGTGCCTGCAACAAGGGTGGGATCAAGCTCGTCGTAGCTAAGAACACGCTCCTACGCAAGGCGCTTTCTGAGGCTGAGACGGACTTCGCTACCCTCTACAGCGCGCTGAAGGGCAACACGGCTATCATGTTCACCACGGTAGCTAACGCCCCCGCCAAGATCATCAAGGACTTCGCTAAGGATAAGAAGGAAGAGTCGAAGCTGCGCCTCAAGGCTGCTTACGCTGAGACTGGTTTCTACGGTGCTGACCAGCTCGCCGAGCTCGTCGCCATCAAGAGCAAGGAAGAGCTCATCGCCGACGTCGTCGCGCTCCTCCAGTCGCCTATCCGCAACGTGGTCTCTGCGCTTGAGAACAAGGACAAGGCAGAGGAAGCTGCAGCTGAGTAAGCCCCTATACAGTAACAAGAATCAACAACAACGAAATAATCAATCGACATGGCAGATATCAAAGCAATTGCCGAACAGCTAGTAAACCTGACGGTAAAGGAAGTAAGCGAACTCGCAGCTATCCTCAAGGATGAGTACGGAATCGAACCCGCAGCAGCTGCTGTAGTGGTTGCTGGCCCCGCTGAAGGCGCTCAGGAAGAAGAAAAGTCTTCCTTCGATGTGATCCTCAAGAGCGCAGGTGCTGCTAAGCTTCAGGTCGTCAAGGCTGTGAAGGAACAGTGCGGCCTCGGTCTGAAGGAAGCTAAGGACATCGTAGACGCTGCTCCCGCTCCTGTCAAGGAGGGCGTAGACAAGGCTACGGCTGAAGCGCTGAAGAAGGCTCTCGAAGAAGCCGGCGCTGAAGTAGAGCTGAAGTAAGCTAACGCTATACCACCTGTCCTACAGGTGATTATGGTTAAGACCCCCTGCGAGGGGGGTCTTAACCTTTTCGTGTCTTAGAATAACGAATCCGTACTATCACATCACTCAGATATATAGATGGCCGCTAATCCTCAATCACGGAGAGTCAACTTCGCCTCGATCAAGAACCCCCTGGAGTTCCCAGACTTCCTCGAGGTCCAATTGAAGTCCTTCCGCGACTTCTTCCAGCTGGACACAGCTACCGAGTCGCGTAAGAGCGAAGGACTCTACCGCGTCTTCAACGAGAACTTCCCGATTGCCGATACGCGCAATAACTTCGTCCTCGAATTCCTCGACTACTATGTCGATCCTCCGAAGTACACCATTGAGGAATGCTTTAGCCGTGGGCTGACCTATAGTGTGCCCCTCAAGGCAAAGCTCAAGCTCTCTTGTACGGATCCCGACCACGAGGACTTTGACACGACAGTCCAGGATGTCTTCCTGGGCTACATCCCCTATATGACGGATGCTGGGACCTTCGTCATCAATGGTGCGGAGCGCGTCGTCGTCTCTCAGCTCCACCGCTCGCCCGGGGTATTCTTCGGCTCGAGCATCCATACCAATGGTACGCCACTTTACTCGGCACGTATCATTCCTTTCAAGGGCTCTTGGATCGAGTTCGCCACCGATACCAACAATGTGATGTACGCCTATATCGATCGCAAGAAGAAGCTCCCCATGACGACGCTCCTTCGTGCCATCGGTATCGAGACGGATAAGGATATCCTGGATCTCTTCGACCTAGCCGAGGAGGTGAAGGTCAGCCGCACTCAGCTAGAGAAGTGCATCGGCCGCCGTCTGGCAGGCCGTGTCACCACGACCTACATCGATGACCTCAGTGATGAGGACACGGGTGAGGTCGTCTCGCTGGAGCGCGTCACCGTGCTGGTCGACCGTGAGGCCGTCCTTACGGAGGACAACATCGAGCTGATCCTCGAGTCCAGCAATAAGACCATCCTCCTGCATAAGGATAAGGCTGAGGACGCCCTAGACTTCAGCCTCATCTTCAACACGCTGCAGAAGGACCCCTGTAACTCCGAGCACGACGCCCTCTACTACATCTATCGTCAGCTCCGCAACCAGGAGCCTACCGACGAGGAGAGCGCACGCGAGGTCCTCAAGAGTCTCTTCTTCTCGGACAAGCGCTATGACCTCGGCGAGGTCGGCCGCTACCGTATCAATAAGAAGCTCGGCCTTGAGATCGATCCCGATATCCGCGTCCTGACCAACGAGGATATCGTAGCCATCATCAAGCACCTCATCGCGCTGGTGAACTCCAAGGAGGTCGTCGACGACATTGACCACCTCTCCAACCGCCGTGTGCGTACCGTGGGCGAGCAGCTCTACAATCAGTTCGGCGTCGGCCTAGCACGTATGGCCCGCACCGTCCGTGAGCGTATGAACGTCCGCGACAATGAGGTCTTCGTCCCCACTGATCTGATCAATGCCAAGGCGCTGTCCTCGGTCGTGAACTCCTTCTTCGGGACGAACGCGCTGTCGCAGTTCATGGACCAGACGAACCCTCTGGCCGAGATCACGCACAAGCGCCGCCTCTCGGCCCTCGGCCCTGGCGGTCTCTCGCGTGAGCGTGCCGGCTTCGAGGTCCGTGACGTACACTATACCCACTACGGCCGTCTCTGTCCTATCGAGACGCCAGAAGGACCAAACATCGGTCTGATCTCCTCGCTCTGCGTCTACGCCAAGATCAATAACCTCGGCTTCATCACCACCCCCTACCGCAAGGTAGAGGAAGGTCGTGTGGACTTCTCCGACGATTCGCTGAAGTACTATACCGCAGAGGAAGAGGAAGACCTGATTGTGGCTCAGGGGAATGCTCCGCTGGACGACGAAGGCCGCTTCATCCGCGACGCCGTCAAGTCGCGTAAGGAGGCCGACTTCCCCGTCGTACACCCCATGGAGGTACAGCTGATGGACGTCGCTCCTACGCAGATCGCCTCGATCGCGGCCTCGCTCATCCCCTTCCTGGAGCACGACGATGCCAACCGTGCCCTCATGGGATCGAACATGATGCGCCAGGCTGTCCCCCTCCTCCGCCCCGAGGCTCCTATCGTCGGTACGGGCATCGAGGCACAGCTGGTACGCGACTCTCGTACGCAGGTCGTCGCCGAGCGCTCGGGTGAAGTCGTCTACGTAGACGCTACATGTATCAAGATCCGCTATGACCGCAGCGAGGACGAGATCTTCGTCAGCTTCGAGGATCCCATCACGACTTACCACCTGCCCAAGTTCCGCAAGACGAACCAGAGCACGACCATCGACCTGCGCCCCATCTGTCACAAGGGGCAGCGCGTCGAGCACGGCGATATCCTGACCGAGGGCTATTCGACCCAGGCTGGTGAGCTGGCGCTTGGCCGCAACGTGCAGGTCGCCTACATGCCTTGGAAGGGCTACAACTACGAGGATGCTATCGTGCTCAACGAGCGCCTCGTCCGTGAGGACTTCTTCACCTCGGTACACGTCGACGAGTACAGCCTCGACGTCCGTGAGACCAAGCGTGGGATGGAAGAGCTCACCAGCGACATCCCCAATGTCGGGGAGGACGCTACGCGCAACCTCGATGAGAACGGGATCATCCGTGTCGGGGCGCGTGTCAACCCTGGGGACATCCTCATCGGTAAGATCACGCCTAAGGGTGAGTCTGATCCTACGCCCGAAGAAAAGCTGCTGCGCGCCATCTTCGGCGACAAGGCAGGCGACGTCAAGGATGCTTCGCTCAAGGCCACGCCTTCGCTGCGCGGGGTAGTCATTGACACCAAGCTCTACTCCAAGGCGGGTAAGAAGAGCCGCGCCGAGCTCAAGGAGGTCGTCGCTCAGCTCGACGCCAAGGGTGAGCAGCGTCAGGGCCTGCTGCGCGACAGCTTCATCGACAAGCTCTACAAGCTCACCTCGGGCAAGACCTGCAAGAACAGTGTCAAGGACTTCCTCGGCATCGAGAAGATCCGCAAGGGGGCCAAGTTCACCCGCACCGAGCTCGAGAGCCTCGACTACAACGAGATCCTCGTCTCCAGCTGGACGGGCAACGAGCATACCGACAAGCTCATCGCTGAGGTCATCGCCAACTACCTCAAGAAGTCTAAGGAGTACGACTCTGAGCTCCGCCGCAAGAAGCTCGACGAGACGATGGGCGACGAGCTACCCTCTGGGATTATCCAGATGGCCAAGGTCTACATCGCCAAGAAGCGTAAGATCCAGGTCGGGGATAAGATGGCCGGTCGTCACGGGAACAAGGGTATTGTCTCCAAGGTCGTCCGCCAGGAGGATATGCCCTTCCTCGAGGATGGTACGCCTGTGGACCTCTGCCTCAACCCGCTCGGGGTGCCTTCGCGAATGAACCTCGGTCAGATCTTCGAGGCCGTCCTGGCTTGGGCGGGTCGTCGTTTGGACTGCAAGTTCGCTACGCCTATCTTCGACGGTGCTTCGCTCGATGATATGCATGCCTGGACGGACAAGGCTGGCCTGCCTCGCAACGGTAAGACCTACCTCTACGACGGGGGTACGGGTGAGCGCTTCGACCAGCCCGCGACCGTTGGGGTGACCTACTTCCTCAAGCTCGGTCACATGGTCGATGACAAGATGCACGCACGCTCTATCGGCCCCTACTCGCTCATCACGCAGCAGCCCCTCGGGGGTAAGGCCCAGCATGGTGGTCAGCGCTTCGGGGAGATGGAAGTCTGGGCTCTCGAGGCCTTCGGTGCTGCGCACATCCTTCAGGAGATCCTGACCATCAAGTCGGACGATGTCCACGGCCGCTCCAAGGCCTATGAGGCGATTGTCAAGGGGGATCCCATGCCTACGCCAGGCATCCCCGAGTCGCTCAACGTCCTGCTGAACGAGCTCAAGGGTCTTGGCCTCAGCTTCTCCCTCGAATAAATCCGAATCCTTAGGCCCACGCCCCTAGCCGCTGGCCCCGCTCTGAGTGGGGGAGCTGCTAGGGGCTGAGGGCAAAGGCAGGAGTCTACAGATTATTTTCCATCCCGATTATGGCTTTCAAGAAAGACAATAAGATAAAGAGTAACTTCTCACAGATTCGGATATCTCTGGCCTCCCCAGAGGAGATCTTGGAGAACTCGAGCGGTGAGGTGCTCAAGCCGGAGACCGTCAACTACCGCACCTACAAGCCCGAGCGCGACGGCCTCTTCTGCGAGCGCATCTTCGGTCCCGTCAAGGACTTTGAGTGCCACTGCGGTAAGTATAAGCGCATCCGCTATCGTGGCATCGTCTGTGACCGCTGCGGCGTCGAGGTCACGGAGAAGAAGGTACGTCGTGAGCGCATGGGGCACATCAAGCTCGAGGTGCCTGTGGCCCACGTATGGTACTTCCGTACGCTGCCCAACAAGATGGCTTACCTCCTGGGTATGTCGGCCAAGAAGCTCGAGTCCATCATCTACTACGAGCGCTACGTCCTCATCCAGCCTGGGGTGCTGGCTGCGCGTATCAACGACGAGCTGACGCACGAGTCTGCAGCTAAGTCTCTGGAGAAGGACCCCAACCCCGTCTTCAGCGAAGATCAGTACGAGCAGTACCTCGACTATCTGGATGCCGAATACCCCGGCAACGACCAGCTCGAGGACAGCGATCCCGACAAGTTCATCTGTAAGACCGGTGCCGAGGCTATCTACGATATGCTCCTGCGCCTCGACCTCGACTCGCTCTCCTACGAGCTCCGTCACCGTGCCAGCACCGACGGCTCGCAGCAGCGTAAGAACGAGGCCCTGAAGCGCCTGCAGGTCGTCGAGAGCTTCCGTGCCTCCAAGCATATCAACCGCCCCGAGTGGATGATCATGAAGGTGCTGCCCGTCATCCCACCCGATCTGCGCCCGCTGGTGCCGCTGGATGGGGGACGCTTCGCTACCTCTGACCTCAACGACCTCTACCGTCGTGTGATCATCCGTAACAACCGCCTCAAGCGCATGATCGAGATCAAGGCGCCTGAGGTCATCCTGCGCAACGAGAAGCGTATGCTGCAGGAGGCGGTAGACTCCCTCTTCGACAACTCGCGTAAGTCCAGCGCCGTACGCTCGGACAACAACCGCCCCCTCAAGTCGCTCTCCGATAGCCTCAAGGGGAAGCAGGGCCGCTTCCGTCAGAACCTCCTCGGTAAGCGTGTCGACTACTCTGCCCGCTCGGTCATCGTCGTCGGCCCTGAGCTGAAGATGCACGAGTGCGGTCTGCCTAAGTACATGGCCGCTGAGCTCTACAAGCCCTTCGTCATCCGCAAGCTCATCGAGCGCGGCATCGTCAAGACGGTCAAGAGCGCTAAGAAGATCGTCGACCGCAAGGATCCCGTCGTCTGGGACATCCTCGAGCACGTCATGAAGGGCCACCCCGTGCTGCTCAACCGTGCTCCGACCCTGCACCGCCTCGGTATCCAGGCCTTCCAGCCCAAGATGATCGAGGGTAAGGCGATTCAGCTGCACCCACTGTCCTGTACGGCCTTCAACGCCGACTTCGACGGTGACCAGATGGCTGTCCACCTCCCCCTCGGCAATGAGGCTATCCTCGAGGCACAGATGCTGATGCTCGCCTCGCACAATATCCTCAACCCTGCCAACGGCGCCCCCATCACCGTCCCCTCGCAGGACATGGTGCTCGGGCTCTACTATATCACCAAGCTGCGCCCCGGTGCTAAGGGTGACGGCTATACCTTCTACGGTGTAGAGGAGGCTACGATCGCCTACAATGAGGGCAAGATCGATCTCCACGCTCCGATCAAGGTCTACGTCGACGATGTCCAGGATGGCGCACCCGTCCGCCACATGGTCGAGACCTCTATGGGTCGCCTGCTCGTCAATGAGTACGTACCCCAGGAGGTAGGCTTCGTCAATGAGGTCCTCGGTAAGAAGTCGCTGCGCGATATCATCGGGCGCGTCATCAAGATCTGCGGGGTAGCCACGACGGCACAGTTCCTCGACGACATCAAGAACCTCGGGTACTACATGGCCTTCAAGGGTGGTCTGTCCTTCAACCTCGGTGACGTCATCATCCCTGAGGAGAAGGCCGAGCTCATCGCCAAGGGCTATGAGGATGTCGAGGAGATCATGGGCAACTATAGCGGCGGGTTCATCACCAACACCGAGCGCTACAACCAGATCATCGACACCTGGACCCACGTCAATAGCGAGCTGACCAACATCCTGATGAAGCACCTGCGTGAGGACAACCAGGGCTTCAACTCTGTCTACATGATGATGGACTCTGGGGCTCGTGGTTCGAAGGAACAGATCCGTCAGCTCTCCGGTATCCGTGGGCTGATGGCTAAGCCTCAGAAGAGCGGTAGCGAGGGCGGGCAGATCATTGAGAACCCCATCCTCTCCAACTTCAAGGAAGGGCTCTCCGTGCTCGAGTACTTCATCTCTACCCACGGTGCCCGTAAGGGTCTTGCCGATACCGCGCTCAAGACGGCGGACGCTGGGTACCTGACGCGTCGTCTCGTCGACGTCTCGCAGGACGTCATCGTCACCGAGGAGGACTGCGGTACGCTCCGTGGCCTCGTGGCTACCGAGCTCACCAAGCCCGACAACGACGACGAGGTAGTAGCTACCCTCTACGAGCGTATCCTGGGCCGTGTGTCCGTCCACGATATCATCCACCCCTCGACGGGCGAAGTCCTCGTCCGTGCTGGTGAGGAGATCCGTGAGGCTGCCGCCGAGCGTATCCAGGCCTCGCCCATCGAGCAGGTCGAGATCCGCTCCGTGCTCACCTGTGAGTCCAAGAAGGGCGTCTGCGCTAAGTGCTACGGCCGTAACCTGGCCACCAACATCCTCGTTCAGAAGGGTGAGGTCGTCGGGGTCATCGCCGCTCAGTCCATCGGGGAGCCTGGTACCCAGCTCACGCTCCGTACCTTCCACGTCGGGGGGGTTGCCTCCAACGTCGCTACGCGTAATAATGTCGCCGCCAAGTACGACGGGATCGTCTCCTTCGATGACCTGCGTGTCGTCGAGGGCAGCCATGAGGCAGGTCAGCCCAGCTACGACATCGTCGTCAGCCGCATGACCGAGCTCAAGCTGCTGGACAAGAACACCAAGATGGTGCTGCGCTCCGTCAAGGTGCCCTACGGTGCTAAGCTCTTCTTCGCCGAAGGGCAGGAGGTCAAGAAGGGCGAAGTCCTCTTCGAGTTCGACCCCTTCAACGCCCTCATCATCACCGAAGTGCCAGGGCGCGTCATCTTCGACAACCTCATCGAGGGCTCGACCTATCGTGTGGACGTCGACGAAGCTACGGGCGTACGTGACCTCATCATCACCGAGTCCAAGGATCGTAACGTCATCCCAGGCATCCACATCGAGGACGCCGGGGGCAACATCGTCAAGAGCTACAACCTCCCTGTAGGTGCTCACCTCGTGCAGGAGAACCGCGCTGAGGTACACGTCGGGGAGACGCTGGCTAAGATCCCCCGCTCCGCCAGCAAGGCGGGTGACATCACTGGGGGTCTGCCCCGTGTCACCGAGCTCTTCGAGGCACGCAACCCCTCCAACCCCGCAGTGGTCGCTGAGGTCGATGGTGTCATCTCCTTCGGCAAGAGCCTCAAGCGTGGTAATCGTGAGGTCATCGTCACCACCAAGCTGGGCGCCGAGCGTAAGTACCTCGTACCTACCTCCAAGCAGCTCCTTGTCCAGGAGGGTGACTCGGTCTACGCTGGTATGCCCCTCTCCGATGGAGCCATCACGCCTACCGACATCCTCGAGATCAAGGGCCCGACGGCCGTCCAGGAGTACATCGTCAATGAGGTACAGGACGTCTACCGTCTGCAGGGCGTGAAGATCAACGATAAGCACTTCGAGGTCATCGTCCGCCAGATGATGCGCAAGGTCGAGGTCCTCGATCCAGGGGATACGCTCTTCCTCGAGCAGCAGATCGCTGACAAGCTCGA
>ERZ772827.25-NODE-25-length-91574-cov-17.518187_pt1 | contig 91574 bp, 78 predicted proteins | sample MGYA00580850_ERZ772827 | MGnify/ENA primary metagenome ERZ772827 (study PRJEB29015, sample SAMEA2737950) | human oral metagenome | biome: human oral; feature: human-associated habitat; material: dental | place: China | collected 2145 ... | reverse complement strand
GGGGGTTATAGCGAGCCGGCCAGCCGCCGCGCAGGCGGCGGCGATCAAGCACAGCGGCGATCAAACACAGCCCGGTGAGATTCCTCTCATGCGGCTCTGGCTGGAGGGGTCTGGCCCCCTACCTTCTTCACGAGCCCGGTTCGCCGGACTTACGGGGGGAATGAAGGGTGCCTGTCCCCGCGGTACGTCGTTGCACTCGGGGCAGCCGAAGGTCCCGGGTGGACCGTCTGGCCGGTGCTGGAGATGTTCAGCGCCAGCTCCGGTTGGGCGGTCGTTGCACGGCGGCCTCACAGACAGGGGGAGGGTCCAGCGCGCTGGACCCTGCTGGCTCCGGCCAGCACCGGGACGGGGGCCGTCTTGGGCATCGCGGATGGCGGTGCTCGAGACGGCCCCCGTTTCCGTCACCGCCGCCGGGTCTGTCAGCGCGACCGCATAGGGTGTGCTGCGTGGATGAGGACGACGCCCTGCTCGACTTCGAGCCTCACGAGGGTCCGGACCTGTTCGGGAACCTGGACGGGCCCGAGCCTCAGCAGGGGCCGGACCTGTTCGGGAACCTGGACGAGCCCGCAGCCGAGCCGAGCTCTGGGGCTGCCGAGCCGTCGTCTGCTGTGAGCGGGGCCGAGACCGCTGCTGTGGCGAGCTCTGCCAGCGAGCCCGGGCCGGAGGGCAGCGCTGCTAGTGAGCCCCCGGTCACGGCTCGGGGCGGCGAGCCTGCCGTGCCAGGCAGGACCGCGAGCGAGCCCGCACCGAACGACCCCGCACCGAACGACCCCGCACCGGGCGGCAGCGCGCCGGAGCAGGCCGGGGCCGCTGGTGCGGCTGAGGGGGCGCTCACTCTCCCGGCTGCGCCGCTGGCGCTCTACCGCCGCTACCGGCCGGACGTCTTCGCCGACGTGATCGGGCAGGAGCACGTCACCGAGCCGCTGCAGCGGGCGCTGGCGAACAACCGGGTCAACCACGCGTACCTCTTCTCTGGGCCCCGGGGCTGCGGCAAGACCACGTCGGCCCGAATCCTGGCCCGGGCCCTGAACTGTGCCGCCGGTCCGACCCCGGAGCCGTGCGGGAAGTGCCGCTCCTGCCGTGACCTGAGCCGCGGCGGCCCCGGGTCGATCGACGTGATCGAGATCGACGCCGCTAGCCACGGCGGTGTTGATGATGCCCGTGACCTGCGGGAGCGGGCCTTCTTCGCCCCGGTCCACTCGCGCTACAAGATCTACATCGTCGACGAGGCCCACATGGTCACGGCGGCCGGCTTCAACGCCTTGCTCAAGGTGGTCGAGGAGCCGCCGCCCCACGTCAAGTTCATCTTTGCCACGACCGAGCCGGAGAAGGTGATCGGGACGATCCGGTCCCGTACCCACCACTACCCGTTCCGGCTGGTGCCGCCGAAGGTGCTCAGTGGCTACCTGGCGGGCTTGTGCGAGGCCGAGGGGGTGAAGGTCAGCCCGGCGGTGCTGCCGCTGGTGGTACGGGCCGGAGCTGGCTCGGTGCGCGACTCGCTGTCGGTGCTGGACCAGCTGCTGGGCGGTGCGGGGCCGGACGGGGTCACGTACCAGCAGGCGGTCGGGCTGCTCGGCTTCACGCCGGACTCGCTGCTGGACGAGATGGTCGACGCCTTCGCGGCTGGGGACGGGGCGGGGGTCTTCGCCACCATCGACCGGGTGGTTGAGGTCGGGCAGGACCCGCGCCGCTTCGCCGAGGACCTGCTGCGACGGCTGCGGGACCTGGTGATCGTGGCCGCGGTCCCCGACGCCGTCTCCTCGGGGCTGGTTGATGTGGCCGGTGACCAGGCGGAGCGCCTCGCGGTCCAGGCTCAGGGCCTGGGGCCGGGGGAGCTGACGCGGGCCGCCGAGGTGATCGCCCAGGGCCTGGTTGAGATGCGCGGTACGACCGCGCCCCGGCTGCACCTGGAGCTAATGTCTGCCCGGGTGCTGCTACCCGGCGCTGACCAGGACGGACGCGGCCTGCACGCCCGCCTGGACCGGCTGGAGCGGCGGCTCGGGATGCCGTCCGGCCCAGGTGCGGCGCCGCCTGGGGCCAGCACCGGAGACTGGGTGTCGGCGCCGGCGGGTACCGACCGCCCGGCGCAGCCGTCAGGGGCCTTCTCGCGGCCCGCACCGGCAGGGGCTCGCGAGCACCCCGGGACTGCCGGGCCTGCTGCGGGGCGCTCTGGGGAGGGCGAGCCTCGTGCCGGGCGCTCCGAGGGGCGGCCTGCCGAGCCTTCCGGTCCGCAGCGCTCTGGGGCCGAGGGGCCGCGGCCTGAGACCCACCCGGAGCGCGGACCTGCCGAGGCGCCGGCCACCGCGACGGCCCGGCCGGGTCCGGCGCCCGACCCGCGCCCGTCCCGCTCTCCGGCCGGGTACCTGGACGAGCCGCCACCCGACGACGAGTTCGAGCCGCCCGCCGACCGGGACCAGGCGACGCTGAAGGAGCGCCCCGTGCGCCCGGCGGAGCCCGTACGCTCGGCAGGCCCCGGCCATCCGGCACGCCCGGCCGGCCCGCGCCCGGGACCCGGTGCCACAGGTCCGGAGGCGGTCTCCTCCGGCGGGGTGTCCGCGGCCGATGTCCGTCGGCTCTGGCCCGAGGTGCTGTCGGCGGTCATGAAGCGCCGCCGGGTGACCTGGATGCGGCTCAAGGAGCATGCCCAGGTGACCGAGGTGCGCGACGGCGCGCTGGTGCTGGCCTTCAGCAACGACGGCATCCGGGAGCAGTTTGCCCGGGGCGGCCACGAGGACATCCTGCGCGATGCGCTGGTGGACGTGATGGGCGCTGACCTGCGGATCGTGGCCATGGCCGATGAGGCCGCTCCCACGAGGAGAGACGTGCCGCGGCCCGGGGTGACGCGGCCAGTCTCAGGACGCGGCCCGGCCTCGACCGACCCGGCTCCGCCGACAGCTCCCGGTGCGGGCTCAGCACCCCCCACCGGTCGGGACGCGGACCCTGGAAGCGGCCCGGCAGCCAGCGTCGACGCGGCGGGCTCCCCGGACGCGGCGGCACCTGCGCCTGGCCCAGAGCCCGCTTCGAGTGCTCCAGAGGCCACCTCGACGGGCCAGGTGGTCGGCCCCGACCCCGCCTTGGGCGGGTCCCCGGGCCCAGCGGCCGGACCGGGCCCCGACCCCTGGGCTGAGCCGAGTGCCACCCCGCCGACCTCGGCCGGGCCCGCCTCGGGCCGCGCCCTGCCGGCTGCAGGGCGTGGCGGTCCGGAGCCCGGCGGGCAGGAGCGCCCGGAGCCGACCAGCCACGCGGCGCTGCTGGAGCGAGCGCGCCAGGAGCGGGACGCCGCTAGCCCACAAACCGGCGATGACGAGGGGCTGGGGGAGATCGATCCGGACGACCCGGAGGTCGGTGAGCAGAGTGCCGAGGAGCTGCTCCGTACCATGCTGGGTGCAGAAGTCGTCGACGACGACCAGTGAAAGGGAGCCATGGAGAACTTCAACATCAATGACCTGATGGCCCAGGCGCAGGCCATGCAGAGCCAGCTCAGCCAGGCTCAGGAGAAGCTGGAGTCGAGCGAGGTCACGGGGACCTCCGGCGGCGGGCTGGTCACGGCGACCGTCAAGGGCACCGGGGAGCTGGTCGGGCTGGTGATCAAGCCCGAGGCCTGCGACCCTGAGGACACCGAGACCCTGGCCGACCTGGTGGTGGCCGCGGTCCGCGACGCCAGCGGCAAGGCCTCCGGGCTGCAGCAGGCGTTCATGCCGCAGATGCCCAACCTGGGGATCTGACCAGAGCCACAGGCTGACCGGGGCGGGGAAGCGCCTCACGGGCGAGCACCCTGGCGGGCCAGGCCTGATGACGACCAGGTGGCTGGGCGGCTGGCGGGCCAGGCCTGACGTACACCCGGGTGCCGGGTCGGCGGTGCCGGCGTGTACGCCCTGGGCGGCGAGCGCCGGGCTCGGGACCGCCCCGGGCACAGCCACGCCCGGCGGCGCCGGCCGGTGACCGGGGCCAACTCCGCGTAGGATCGCGGCGGCAGACGATGACGAGGAGCGGACGGCGTGTACGAGGGCCCGGTCCAGGACCTGATCGACGAGCTGGCGACCCTGCCTGGGATCGGCCCGAAGGGTGCCCAGCGGATCGCCTTCTACCTGCTGGACGCGCCCGAGGCGGACGTCACCCGGCTGGCCGACGCGCTGCTGCGGGCCAAGCAGGGCGTCCAGTTCTGCAGCGTCTGCTTCAACATCTCCTCCGACGAGCTGTGCCGGGTCTGCCGCGACCCGCGCCGCGACCAGACCTCGATCTGCGTGGTCGAGGAGTCGAAGGACGTGGTGGCGGTCGAGCGGACCCGGGAGTTCCGCGGCACGTACCACGTTCTGGGCGGCTCGATCAGCCCGATCGACAACCGCGGCCCGGCCGACCTGAGGATCAAGGAGCTCTGCCAGCGGCTGGCCGACGGCACCGTGACCGAGGTGATCATCGCCACCGACCCGAACCTGGAGGGGGAGGCGACCGCCACGTACCTGTCGCGGCTGCTGGTCCCGATGGGGGTCTCGGTGTCGCGGCTGGCGTCCGGGCTGCCGGTCGGCGGTGACCTGGAGTACGCCGACGAGATCACCCTGGGGCGGGCCTTCGAGGGCCGCCGTGCGGTCAGCGTCTGAGACTCTTCTCACGCCACAGCATCGTCACAGCCTGCTCACATCTGGGTGCTGAACACTGATGCTGACCCACGAGCGTGAAGGAGACAACGATGAGAGGTACTCGAGGATGCTCGGTGCCGATGCTGGTGCCCGGGCTGGTCAGCCTGCTGGTGCTGGCGGCGCTGGTGGTGGCGGCGGTCCTGATCGTACGGGCGCTGCGCCGCAACGGCGGACTGAGGCTGCCGCAGGGCGGCCCGGCCCAGCCAGACCCGGTGCAGAACGCGCTGCTGATCCTGAACGAGCGCCTGGCCAGGGGCGAGGTCGAGATCGACGACTACTACGCCCGGCTGTCGGCGCTGAAGGGCCACGACCCCACACCCGACCAGTAGCCGGCACGACCACGAGCCCGTCCCCGCCTGGGGTCGGGCTCGTCGGTTGTCGGTGGGGCTCCAGGAGTTGGGTCAGGCCGCCGGGCTGGGACCATCGCCTTCACCCTGGACAGCCGGCGTACCCGGCGGTCAGGCCGGCCGGAACTGGGCAGGCCCCAGGTACCGCTGTGGCCGTGGCAGATGAGACCTGCCTCAGCAGCGTTGCCGTACACGGCGGGGAGACCCACACTCGGTGAGGGCCTTGGGGGGGCACGAGGGCAAGAGGGGGACGTAGGGACGTGTCGATCGGCAGCGCGAGCTTGATGTGGAAGCGCAGCACCACTGACGGGGTGCCGACCTGGACCACCGGGTCACCCCGGCCGGCGACCCGGGTGTCGCTGGTCTTCCGGGCCGGGGTCGCCGACGAGACGCCCGAGACCCGGGGCTGGCTAGCGGCTTCGCGGGACCTGGTGCTGGCCGCCCGGCCCCCGGAGGGGATCAAGGTCCGAGGCCTGGTCAAGGGGCTGCACACCACGTTCACGGTGAGCGGGGCCAACGACCGGCTGGCCGAGGGGGTGGCCTGGCTGCAGAGCCGGCTGACCCGTCCCGACCTGGACCTGCTGAGCCGGGTGGTCGCGGTACGGGCCGAGAGCGCCCGGCAGCCGTCGCTGTTCGGCCAGCTGCTGCGCCGCGAGGTCGGCGCCCAGGGCTTCGGGATGGCCGGCTTCCCCGAGATGGGGCTGCAGCGGCTCGCCCCGAGCGCGCTGCGCTGGTTTCTGCAGGTGGCCTTCACGACCGGGAACATGGCGCTGTGCTACGACGGCACGCCGCCGGAAGGAGTCGGGATCTGGCTGCCGGCCGATGAGCGCTGGTCGCCGCCGGAGCGGCTGCTGATGACCCGCCCCCGGCCGGCCGTGACCCAGGTCACCGGCGCCGAGGTCGGGCTGCTCAGCCCCGTACCTGGCCGCGGTGTCGGTCAGGTCTTCGGGCGGGTGCTGGCGTCCCGGGCGCTGCGGCGGATCCAGGTCCAGCGGCCCGGGTACGAGGGGGTTCGCTCCCAGACCACCCGGATCGATGTGGCTCGCGGCGCGATCCTGGTGGCGGCGGTCACCGACGACGCCCCGGCCGGATTCCTGCTCGGCTCGCTGGAGGCGGCGCTGCGGGACGTGGTCGAGAGCGGTGCCCGGCCCCAAGAGCTGATCGACATCGTGATGGAGACCCACCGGCAGGTCACCGACCCGAACCAGCACTTCGCCATCCTGCGCCGGGCCGCGCTGGACGACCTGCTCGGGCTGCGGGCGACCGCCCCGGCCGAGCTGCTCGACGAGGTGAAGCAGGTGACCGCGATCGACGTGGCCGAGCTGGCCGCCACCGTACGCGACCGGCACCTGATCGGGATCCCCGAGCCGGAGCCGCTGGAGAACCCGTTCGGCTTCCCCGAGGACCTACCCGAGTACGGCCGGCCCCGCAGCGGCGGCCCGGGCGCGCACCCGTCGGTCTGCGCCGACCACCCCGGCGCCGCGGTCTACCTGATGCCGGGGATGGTGCACCTGCGCCGCAACGAGGAGCAGGGCATCGACATCTCCTCCAGCAACATCGTGCAGCTGCTGGCGTACCCCGACGGTGGCCGGGTGGTCGTCACCAGCGACGGCTTCGGCCACGACATCGAGCCCACCCTGTACGAGAACGGCGAGGAGCTCGTACGGGCGGTCGACTCGATGGTCCCGGCTGACCTGCGCTTCACCCTGCCGCAGCGCCGGAAGGTGCCGCAGCCGGTGGCGGCGACCAAGGACCCGGCCTGGAAGTCGGTGATCGCCAAGGTGCTGCCCTGGCAGCCCGCCGGGTCGATCTCGCCTGAGGTGGTGGCCGAGCGGGTCCGTCAGCGCGGCCACGACGAGCCCAGCCGGGCCCCGCACCGCGCCCTGTGACCCGCCCTGGCCAGGGCCGCACAACGGTGGCCCCGGGGTCGGGGGAGGCGGTAGAATCAGCGGCTGTCCGCACAGCGACGATGGGGCTATCACCCTGGAGCCGCCGGAAGAACGGCCGTCAGGCTCACTAGAACCGGCAGCGGGCAGCAACCGAGCGGGGGCCGGTCAGGCCCCAAGAAGGGTGGTACCGCGGGTCGCCCCACCGGGCGGGCTCGTCCCTTCGCCGTACCCGACGTCGAAGGACCCGCTGATGACCGACCAGGCCCGCGCCTACAACCCCGTCCCGCCGCAGGTCGACCTGCCGGCGATGGAGCGCCAGATCCTCGACCTGTGGGCCGAGCAGGGCACGTTCGCCCGCTCCATGGAGCAGACCCAGGACGGGCCGCGCTGGACCTTCTACGAGGGCCCGCCGACCGCGAACGGGATGCCCGGCACCCACCACATCGAGGCCCGGGTCTTCAAGGACGTCTTCCCGCGGTTCAAGACCATGCAGGGCTACTACGTGGAGCGCAAGGCCGGCTGGGACTGCCACGGGCTGCCGGTCGAGCTGGCGGTGGAGAGAGAGCTCGGGATCAACGGCAAGCCCGCGATCGAGCGGTACGGGGTGGCTGCCTTCAACGACCGCTGCCGGGAGTCGGTCAGCCGTCACGTCGACGCCTTCACCGAGCTCACCACCCGGATGGGCTACTGGGTCGACCTGGACACCGCGTACTGGACGATGGACCCGCACTACGTGGAGTCCTGCTGGTGGGCGCTGAAGCAGATCCACTCCCGCGGGCTGCTGGTCGAGGACTACCGCGTCGCCCCGTACTGCCCGCGCTGCGGAACCACCTTGTCTGACCACGAGCTGGCGCAGGGGTACGAGACGGTCAGCGACCCGTCGGTGTACGTGCGGTTCCCGGTGACCGGCGGACCGCTGGCTGGCAAGGCGGACCTGCTGGTGTGGACCACTACTCCCTGGACGCTGGTCTCGAACACCGCGGTCGCGGTGCACCCCGACGTCACGTACGTGGTGGCCCGCAAGGACACTGAGACCCTGGTGGTGGCCGAGCCGCTGGCCGAGAAGGTGCTGGGGGACGGCTGGCGGCTGGGTCCGACCTTCACCGGCTCGCAGATGGAGCTGTGGACGTACCAGCGCCCGTTCGAGCTGGTCGAGATGCCGGACGTTGTCGGCGGCACGAACTACATCGTCACCGCGGAGTACGTCACCACCGAGGACGGCACCGGGCTGGTGCACCAGGCCCCGGCCTTCGGTGAGGACGACATGCTCACCTGCCGCCAGTACGGGCTGCCGATGGTGAACCCGATCCAATCGGACGGCACCTTCGAGGAGGGCCTGGACCTGGTCGGTGGGCTGTTCTTCAAGACTGCCGACCCGGTGATCGTGACGGACCTGCAGGAGCGGGGCCTGATGTGGCGGGTGCAGCAGTACGAGCACTCGTACCCGCACTGCTGGCGCTGCCACACCGCGCTGCTGTACTACGCCCAGCCGTCGTGGTACATCCGCACCACCCAGGTCAAGGAGGCGCTGCAGCGGGAGAACCAGGCCACCGGCTGGCACCCGGAGCACATCAAGGACGGCCGGTACGGCGACTGGCTGAGCAACAACGTCGACTGGGCGCTGTCGCGCAGGCGCTACTGGGGCACGCCGCTGCCGATCTGGCGCTGTGAGCGCGGCCACCAGACCTGTGTCGGCTCCCGGGCTGAGCTGTCCGAGCTGACTGGCACCGACCTGTCGGGGCTGGACCCGCACCGCCCGTACGTGGACGAGGTCACCTTCGCCTGCCGCAGCTGCCAGGCTCCGGCGCACCGGGTGCCGGAGGTGATCGACGCCTGGTTCGACTCCGGGGCGATGCCGTTCGCGCAGTGGGGCTACCCGTACCTGCCGGGCTCGGTGGAGCGGCTGGAGCAGGCGTACCCGGCGGACTTCATCTGTGAGGCGATCGACCAGACCCGCGGCTGGTTCTACTCCCTGATGGCGCTGGGGACGCTGGTCTTCGACCGGTCCTCGTACCGCAACGTGCTCTGCCTGGGCCACATCCTGGCCGAGGACGGCCGCAAGATGAGCAAGCACCTGGGCAACATCCTGGAGCCGATCCCGCTGATGAACGAGCACGGCGCCGACGCGGTGCGCTGGTTCATGGCGGCTGGCGGCTCGCCCTGGTCGGCTCGCCGGGTCGGGCACAAGACGATCCAGGAGTTCGTCCGCAAGGTGCTCCTGACGTACTGGAACACGGTGGCCTTCCAGGCCCTGTACGCGCGGGCGAACGGCTGGGCCCCGGGCCAGGCGCCGGCACCGGCGGAGCGGCACGTGCTGGACCGGTGGCTGCTGTCGGCGACCCACGAGCTGATCGGCCAGGTGACCGCGCACCTGGAGGGCTTCGACACTCTCGCCGCCGGGAACGCGCTGGCGGCCTTCACCGACCACCTGTCGAACTGGTACGTACGGCGCTCTCGCCGCCGGTTCTGGGACGGTGACCCGTCGGCACTGTCGACGCTGCACGAGGTGCTGGAGACCCTGACCCGGCTGCTGGCGCCGATGGTGCCGTTCATCACCGAGCGGGTCTGGCAGGACCTGGTGGTCCCGGTGGTCGAGGACGCCCCGGCCTCGGTGCACCTGGCGAGCTGGCCGGTCGCGGACGAGTCGCTGATCGACGCCGAGCTGTCGGCGTCGATGGAGGTGGCCCGCCGGGTCGTGGAGCTGGGCCGGTCGGCCCGCTCGGAGGCGAGGGTCCGGACCCGGCAGCCGCTGCAGCGGGCGCTGGTGGCCTCGTCGACGCTGGCGCTGCTGGGTGACGAGATCGTGGCCGAGGTCACGAGCGAGCTGAACGTGGGCCGGCTGGAGTCGTTCACGAGTGCCGGGGACCTGGTCGACTACTCGGCGAAGGGGAACTTCCGGGCCCTGGGCAAGCGGTTCGGCAAGCAGACCCCGCAGGTGGCGCAGGCGATCGCCGCGGCTGACGCGGCCGCCCTGGCGCAGGCGCTGCGCTCTGGCGGTGTGGCGACGGTCGATGTCGCTGGTGGGGTCGAGGTCGGCCCGGACGAGGTGATCATCACCGAGCGCCCGCGGGAGGGCTGGTCGGTCGTCAACGAGCAGGGCGAGACGGTGGCGCTGGACCTGGAGCTGACTCCGGAGCTGGTGCGGGCCGGCTGGCTGCGCGAGGTGGTCCGGGTGGTGCAGGAGGCCCGCAAGAGTGCCGGCCTGGAGGTGTCGGACCGGATCGTGCTGCGCTGGTCGGGCACCGGCCCGGCTGCCGACGCGCTGCGGACCGGCGCTGCTGAGGTCGCCGACGAGGTGCTCGCGGTGCAGGTCGATGAGGTCGCTGACCTGGGGGCCGGTGACGGCGAGCTCGGTGTCGCCTTCGAGGTGGTCAAGGCCTGAGCCAGCCTGGTCTGGGCCGTCGGCCTGTGCTTGCATGGTCGTCGTGGAGGTACGGATCAACGAGACCGAGTCGCGCTACGAGCTGCTCTCTGACGGCGGGGAGCGGCTCGGCTTCGCCGACTACCAGCTCGACGGCACGGTGCTGACCTTGCCGCACACCGAGGTCGACCCGGCCCACGCTGGCCAGGGGTACGGGTCGGTCCTGGTCCGGGGCGTCCTGGACGACGCGGCCCGGCGCAGCCTGACCGTACGGCCGGTCTGCTCGTTCGTCGCGTCGTACCTTGACCACCACCCGGAGTACCAGCACCTGCTGGACTGACCTCGGGGATCGAGGTGACGAGTTTTCTGGTCGCCTCCCGGGCCCCACCAGCATCTGACAAGCATCATCATCTGGGCTGAAGGCCGATCCTCGGCCCTGGAGCCTTAACGAGATCAACAGAACGCCTGCGAGCCCCCGCTGCCGCTGCTAGGGTCGGCGGCCATGGACGTTCTCACGGAGCTCTCCACGGGTGACGCCGCCGAGTACGTGACGATTGACTGGGACGGTGACCGAGTTCAGTACCTGTCCGTGCGCAGCGGCTTCAGCGTGCCCTAGACCATCCCAGTGAGGAATGGCTCGACTACTGATGATGTCATTGAAGCAAAGGTGGCTGGATGCCGCTGGCTGGTACTGGTAGCGGCTCTGATTCTTGCGGCGTGTGCTCCGGATGTGACGCTGGAGCAGCGGGTTCGGATGGTCGCGAGCGAGATTGACGCGAGCCGGGTGATGGCCCTGGAGGTCAACGGCGGGAGGGTCATCGTGAGCGGCGATCGGCAGAAGGCGGTCCAGCCCGAGCCTGGTGGGGAGGTGCAGGTCATTCGGAGTGGCCTGGACGGTCCGCGTGTTCCTCGTCGGATCGAGTCGTTTGAGCTGGTGGACGTGGCCCGGCGGTACCAGTCCTTGGACTGCGGCTCGAGTACGCCGGTCGTGATGGCGGAGTCGGTTTTCTCGGGGCACTTGCTGGTGAATGCCGGCTGCTACCAGGACGGGAGGTTTATGGGGCGCCAGACTGTGCTGGGGCGGCGTGAGCTGGTGGCGGTTCCGGGGATGACGCCTGAGCATGTCGACCAGGCCTTGGCCGACCTCGCGGAGGTGGCCGGCCCGCGGGTGGCGAGACTGGAGTACCGGTCGCCTAGTAAGTACACCGGCGAGGCGATTGTGGCGAGCCTCGACCCGTCGACCTCACTACGGGAATATGATCGCCCCTGTGCGCCTGAGGTCAGCCGCCATCTAGGTTTTGAGGGCGAGAAGTGGGGCATGCTGATGTATGTCTCGTGCGCGTCACTGTCCCCGGAGCGGCCCGAGGGGTCGTTGCTGCTGGCTGAGGTCACGGGAGCGGACTTCGTGCGGGCGCTGGAGGAGCTGAAGGCAGCTGTGGTCGCCCGCTTTGGCAAGGTCTGGTTCTATTCCATCTGGGTTGAGCGGCGTGATGACGGGGTCCTGGTGATGAGCACTCCTGGGGCGTACAACGAGAGCGAGAAGCTGGACCTGCGGGTTCCGCTCCGGCGCGGCTGACCACCTCATGACCATGACGGGGCCGGGCCTGGTCGGTGAGGAGCCCGGGCGGGAGCCATCGAAACAGCGCTAGTCGCTCCGGTGGCGACGGTTCTTCCGCTGCTTCTGGGAGAACGAGTTCGCAATGAGGGGGCCGAAGAAGAAGATCCACCCCCAGCTCCAGCCGGCCCAGCTCACGAGGACCATGGCGCCGATCACGGCCGCCACCACGAGGACCCCGGTCGGAATGCTGATCTCCAGCTTGCCGAGCTTGATCGACATGGAGCCGTCTGACGAGGGCCGGGGTGGGGCCTCCGTACGGGCGGACCAGCCCGGACGGTGCGCCTCGGGGGCCACGTACGGGGCGACTGCCTGGTGGGGGTAGAGCTCGAAGGTGCCGGGCTGTGGCTCGTGCGGGAGGTCGGCGAACAAGGGGTCGAGGTCGGCCTGGGTGCGGGCGTCGAGCGCAGTCGCGACCCGCTGCTGGAAGGCGTGGTCACTCAGCCGTCCAGCGTCGCGGTGACCGCGCAGCCGCTCCACGGCAGCGTCGCGGTCGGCATCGCCGATCCGGTAAGAGGAAGTCACCGCTCCATTGTGCCCCCGGGTCGGGCTGGCCGGCTTCGGACTGCTCGGCGAGTGCTAGCGACCAGGCCCGCGCAGCGTGACCCACCCGGTCAGGCCGCGGTCCCGACCCCGCCGGGGAGCTCAGGGCCGACGGCGCCTGACCAGGGATGGGAACGTCGGGTGGCAGCCGGAGAGTGCCCCTAGACTCAACCCTCGGGCAAGGGAGGTGCCAGTGAGTCGGGTGGTACAGAAGTTCGGCGGGTCGTCGGTAGCCGACGCCGAGAGCATCAAGCGTGTGGCGCGCCGGGTCGTCGAGGCCAAGAAGTCCGGCCACGACGTGGTGGTGGTGATCTCCGCCATGGGCGACACCACTGACGAGCTGATGGACCTGGCCCAGCAGGTCAGCCCCCGGCCGCCGGCCCGCGAGCTCGACATGCTGCTCACGGCCGGCGAGCGCATGTCAGCGGCCCTGCTGGCGATGGCGATCGCCGACACCGGGCACTCGTCGCGCTCCTTCACCGGCTCCCAGGCCGGCGTGATCACCACCGAGACCCACGGCAACGCCCGGATCATCGACATCACCCCGGGCCGGATCGTGGAGGCGCTGGGCGCTGGCGACATCGTCATCGTGGCCGGCTTCCAGGGCGTCTCCCAGTCCACGAAGGACGTCACCACGCTGGGCCGCGGGGCCTCCGACACCACCGCGGTCGCCCTGGCTGCCGCACTGAAGGCGGAGTACTGCGAGATCTACAGCGACGTCGACGGGGTCTTCACCGCCGACCCGCGGATCGTGCCGGGCGCGCGGCGGATCCCCGAGATCGCGTACGAGGAGATGCTGGAGCTGGCCGCGACGGGGGCCAAGATCCTTCACCTGCGCTGCGTGGAGTACGCGCGGCGCTCCAGCGTGCCGGTCCACGTCCGCTCGTCGTTCTCCACCAAGCCCGGCACCTGGGTCACCGACGCATCGCTCATCACCGAAAGGCCAGACATGGAGGCTGCACTCATCACCGGCGTCGCCCACGACCGCAGCGAGGCGAAGGTCACGGTGGTCGGGGTCCCGGACCGGATCGGCGAGGCGGCCCGGATCTTCGAGATCCTCGCCGGGGTCGACATCAACATCGACATGATCGTGCAGAACGTCTCGGTGGTCGACAACACCACTGCGATCTCGTTCACCCTCCCGCAGACCGACGGCAAGAAGGCGATCGACGCCCTGCGCGCCAGCCAGGAGAAGATTGGCTTCGCCAACCTGCTGTACGACGACCAGATCGGCAAGGTCTCCGTGGTGGGAGTCGGGATGCGCTCCACCCCGGGCGTCAGCGCCACCTTCTTCAGCGCCCTGGCCAGTGCCGGGATCAACATCGGGATGATCTCGACCTCCGAGATCCGGATCTCGGTCACTGTCGCGGCCGAGGACGTCGACAGTGCCGTCCGGGCGGCTCACGAGGCCTTCGGCCTGAACGGTGACGGCGAGGCCGTCGTGTACGCGGGTACCGGCCGCTGACCGGACCGGCCCCTGATCATCGAGCCGGTGCTTCGGCTGGCGTCGTAGGCCCCGTACGGCTGGGTCAGGACTGCTCGGGGGTGCTGGGGGAGCGGGCCAGGAGGACCTCGTCGTGCAGCGCCCGTACGGTGCGGGCCAGCTTGTCGGGGTCGATCCCGATCCGCTGGGCCTGGTCGTCCAGCGACTCGCCCAGCAGCGCCGAGCACCGGGTGAAGGTCTGCTGGCCGAGCTCGGTCAGCCGCAGCCGCCGGACGTTCCCGTCCCCAGGCTCGGCGTGGTTCTCGGCCAGGCCGGACTCGATCAGGGACCGCACGATGCCGCTGGCGGCCGGCTCGCTCACCCGCAGCGCCTGAGCCAGCAGCCGCCCGGTCGCGCCGGGGTGCTGGGAGAGGATCGCCAGAGCCACGTACCGGTTGTAGGACAGGCCCTCGGGCCGCAGCATCCGCTCGGCCCAGCGGTCGAGGGTACGAACCAGGGCGTGCAGTTCGTCGGCGAGACTCATGCTATGAACTTAAAACGTTAACTTAAGCCGAGCAAGCTCCCTGGTGACTGGTCGGTCCGGGCGCCAGCCCGGGCGGGGCAGCGGGGCTCGGGCGCCATCCAGGCACTGCCCGACCGGGCGAACCGTACTTGTTGTGCATGGTGTACATATGTGCTATATATAGTTCGTGCACATCATCCTGTCGCGAACCAGCGGGGTCCCCCTGTACGAGCAGATCGTCACCCAGGTCCGGGAGGCGATCTGGAGCGGGGACCTGCCGCCCGGGACGGCGCTGCCGTCGCTGCGGCAGCTGGCCCGGGACCTGGAGGTCTCCCTCATCACCACCACGCGCGCGTACAACGACCTCGCCGCCGAAGGACTGATCGGCAACCAGGCCGGTCGCGGCAGCTTCGTCTTGGCCCAGGACCAGGACCAGACCCGCGAACGGCTGCTGACCAGGCTGGACGACCACCTCGACGAGGCGGTCACGACGGCTCGACTGGCCGGGCTGAGCCTGGCCGAGCTTCACGAGAGGAGCACCCAGCGATGGGACTCGACACGCTAGCCGCCGACCAGGCGGTCCGTTTCGACCAGGTCGTCCGCCACCAGGGCGGCTTCACCCTCGGACCGCTCGACCTGCGGGTCCCGGTCGGCATGGTGACCGGCTTCGTCGGCCCGAACGGCGCCGGCAAGACCACCGCCATCAAGGCGATGCTGTCCATGGTCAAGATCAGCTCCGGGCGGATCCAGGTCCTGGGGGACGGCCCCGGAGCCCACCACGACCGGATCGGGGTCGTGCTCGACACGATGTCCTTGCCGCTGGACTGGACCGCGTGGGCGGCCGCGACGAACCTGGCCCGCTTCTACCCGACCTGGGACCAGCCCGGCTTCACCGACCTGCTCGACCGCCTCGACGTCCCCCGGGACGTCAAGGTGAAGGACCTGTCGCGCGGGCAAGGGGTGAAGCTCCAGCTGGCGCTGGCCCTGGCCCACCGGCCCGAGCTGCTGATCCTGGACGAGCCGACCTCCGGGCTGGACCCGGTCGCCCGGCTGGAGGTGCTCGACATCTTCCGGGAGTTCATGCTCGACGAGCACCACACGATCCTGTTCTCGACCCACATCACCTCCGACCTGGAGCGGATCGCCGACTACCTGCACCTGATCGGCAACGGACAGACCTGCTACGCGGGCCTGCTGGCCGAGCTGGGCGAGGAGTGGGGGATCGCCCGCGGCCCGGCCGACGCCTTCAGCCCGGCGGCCCGTGAGGCCCTGGTCGGGGCGAGGAGCACCAGCGGCGGCGCCCTGGAGGGCCTCGTACGGCTGGACGACTCGGCCCGCTTCGGCCCGCAGGTCCTGATCGAGGCGCCGGCCCTGGACGAGGCCGTCGCCGCCCTGACCCGAAAGGAGCGCTGAGATGAGCACAGTGGCCACTGTTCTGCGGACCGAGCTGTCGGCGCAGGCCCGTACGGTGCAGCCCTTCCTGCTGGTTGCCGCCGCGGTGCTGGCACTCAACGTCGCGATGGGCGGTGCCTCGCTCTCGGTGACCATCGCCATGGTGACCGTGGCCTTCCTGCCGGCAAACCTCTTCGGCCAGGAGGAGAAGAGCAACCAGTCCACGATGTACCTGCTGCTTCCGGTACGGCGCCGGCAGGTGGTGCTGGCCCGCTACCTGCTGGTCGGGCTGCTCATGGTCGTGATGATGGTCGTCGGCTTCGGCCTGGCCGTCGCCCTGCGCCCGCTCGCGGAGCCCCAGAAGCAGCTGACCCTGGCGGCGACGGTCTCGATGATGGGACTGGCCTTCGCCTTCCTGTCGCTCGTGCTCGGGCTGCAGATGCCGATGCTGTTCCGGCTGGGCGCGGCGCGCGGCGGCGTGTACACGATGGCGGTGCCGATGGTCGCGCTCTTCGGCACGATGATCCTGCTGCATCAGGTCCCGAGCCTGCTCCCAGCCCTGCTCCGTCTGATGAGCACACCCCTGACCGGGGTGGTCGGGATCCTGGCTGGCTGCGCGGTCCAGGTGGTCTCAGTGCTGGTCGCCGCTCGCCTGTACGAGCAGCGCGACCTCTGAGCCGCACGGACGCTGGCAAGACCGGAGAGCACAGAAGGACCCTCGTCACAGTGACGAGGGTTCTCGGTGCTACCCGCTGGCCGGGTGGCAGGCACCGACCACTCCGACACCCAAGTGCAAGCTGGCATGGGAAAACGGCAAGATCCTGCGTACGGAAACGGTGGCGTGGTGCATGCTTCGTCACCCACTCACGAATGCTCATCACGAGTGCCTCGCGCCGCCGGTCCTGGGCGCGATGACGGCACGCGCCCTGCGTGGTCGCCTGCCAGGCTGAGGGCTGCCGCGTCTCGCGCTGGTTGTCGGTGGTGGGCCATAGAGTGGGGCCATGACGGTCGGTGTGACGACGAAGGCTGGGCGGGATGCTGCTGCGTTGGCGCGAGCGTCGCTCTACCCGCACCTGCGCTACATGGGGTCGAAGTACCGGCTGCTTCCCATGCTGGCTGAGGTCTTTCGGCAGGTCGGGGGTGCAACTGCTCTGGACCCCTTCGCTGGGTCTGGCGTTGTTTCCTATCTCTTGAAGGCGCAGGGGTACTCGGTGGTGTCGAGGGACTACCTCAATTTTCCCGTGACGCTTGCGAAGGCAGCGTGTGTCAACCAGAACCAGCTCCTGGCCTCCAGTGAGGTAGACCGCATTATCTCCGGTGAGAACCTGGACGGACGCGACTTCATTGCTCGCACCTACTCCGGTCTCTTCTTCACCCTAGATGACTTGCGCTTCCTTGATGCTGCATGGTCACAGATCGAGCGCCTGTCCGGCTCAAAGCGGCACGTGGCTGTAGCGTCATTGGTCCTGGCTGCGGCGCGCAAGCAGCCGCGTGGTGTCTTCACTGTCACCGGCCTTCGCTACGACGATGGGCGCGCGCAGCTTCACACTCCCTTGAAGGAGCAGTTCGTGGACTGTGTGGCGGCGTGGAACGGTGCCGTGTTCCAAGGAGAGCAGTGCTCGGCCGCTCTCGGCGATGTGTCCGAGGCAGAGCAGGGCAGCGACCTGGTCTACTTGGACCCGCCCTATGCGCCCCCACGTGATGACAACGACTATGTGAAGCGTTACTGGTTCTTGGAGGGATTGTCTGACTACTGGCAGGACGGGACCGCCCAGGTGATGCGGGACACCATGACGCGAAAGCTCCCGAAGCGCGCGACGCCCTTCGGCTCCAAGCGCACCATCGTGAGCGCGCTGGCTGCCACCTTCGAGCGCTTCCGCGACTCCACCCTCGTGCTCTCCTACGGCTCAAACGCTGTGCCTCACCTGGACACGCTGGTCGGCATGCTGCGGGACGTGAAGGGCGCCGCCCCAGAGGTCATCACCGTTCCACATCGTTACCACTTTGGCACGCACGGCAGTGCGAGCCGCCGCGAGGCGGTCGAGTACGTGCTGGTCGCGTGCTGAGTGTCAGGTCTGAGAGACTGAGGCATGGCTGGCATTCCCTTCGAGGACTACGTGGCGTCACTTGGGCGGCTCACGGCGAAGATCGACCCCACAGCATCCACGCCCGCTGCCGAAGAGATCCGCGAGGCGGTTGAGGCGCTGGAGGCACTGGAAGGCATCGACATCGACTCTGTGACCGCCTGGGCAGTGACGCACCCCGAGCAGACCTACGTCCTTGCCCTGGTGGTGGGCATGAGCCGCGAGAAGCTGACCAATCAGCTTCGCGACTGGTTCAGCACTGGGAGCTGGCGGAAGGCAGCGCTGGACCACGGCGCGGACTTTATCACTCGGCTAGACGAGGACTTCGACCTGCTGCGCCTTTTGCGCGCTCAACGCGGTGAAACCTACTCCTTCGGGGATGTTCTTGTCGCCCGCGCTGGCACGCGCGCCACCGCGGCAAGCGCAGGGCAGTCGGGACGCAAGATTGAGGGTGAGCTGGAGGCCATCGCGCAGTCACTCCACCTGCCCATCAGCCACGCACACGCTTTGAGGGACGCAACCGGCGCACTGCTCCCGCTGATCTGGCTGTCCCGATGGGCGGTCGCGATTGCGTCATCGCTGTTGCAGCGAAGGGCTTCGACTCGACTGGCTCCAAACTGACGGATGCTGTTCGTGAGATTGAGGAGATGGCGGACGCCCGCACGGGTGGGCAAGTGACCCTGGCGGTGGTCGATGGCATCGGCTGGAAGGGGCGCATGGCAGATCTCAAGCGCATCTGGACGCTGTGGGACACGGGGGAGATTGATGGTCTGTACACCCTCACCACACTCGATCAGTTCCGCGACGACCTGGACGGCTTCGCCACGCTCCGGGGGGTCCCTCGCGTCTAGCCTCGGTCGACCTGCTTGGTCTGACCTGATTGCTTGATTGTGGACAGGGAGCCGAATAGCGTACGCCACGAAAAAGGCTGCCATCAAGGGACGAGGCACGCCGGGGTCGAGCTCCGCTGCAGTAGCCGAAGAATGCTGTCGCCCCGAGCTGCTCCGCGAATTCGGGGCCCCTTCACCGCACTACTACCCTGTCACTGTGAAGTCACCCCATGACTCGGGCGCGGCAGGTTCCACCGTGTTCCAGTCCGAGTCGCTGCGCTTGGCGTTGCCGTATGCGGGGCGCGATGTCACCGTGACCATCGATCGCCCGTACGGCAGCCGGCACCCCGCTCACGGCTTCAGGTACGACGCGAACTACGGGTACGTCGCGGGTACCTCCGCCCCGGACGGTGACCCGCTGGACGCCTACCTGCTGGGCCCGGACAGCCCGGTGGCTGAGGGGCGCGGTCGCTGCGTGGCGGTCATCCACCGCCTCGACGATGACGATGACAAGCTGGTGGTGACCGACAGGCCCGACCTGAGCGACGAGATCCTCGCGGCCGTGGGGTTCCAGGAGGGTCTGGCCGGGCGCCACGTGCTGCTGCGTCCTTCGCCCGCGACCGAGGGAGCGGAACCGAGTTGGCTACTGTGAGTCGCCCCCGGGCGCACGAAACCCTCGCCGCAGTGGCGAGGGCTCTGCTGGTGACCTGCTGGTCGGGGTGACAGGATTTGAACCTGCGACTTCATCGTCCCGAACGATGCGCGCTACCAAGCTGCGCCACACCCCGGTGGCCCGAGGGCCGGGGACGAGTCTAGCTCATCCGGGCCGCGAACTCACACCGGGTTATCGCGCTCCACCAGGGTCAGCAGCGTGGCCTCGGGAGGGCAGGCGAACCGGTACGGGGCGTGCGGCGAGGTGCCGAGCCCGGCCGAGACGTGCAGCGCCGCCGTACGGCCACCGCAGCTGTGCTCCGACAAGCCCTTCACCCGGCGCCGGTCCAGGTCACAGTTCGTGATCAGGGCCCCGTACCCCGGCACGCAGACCTGCCCGCCGTGAGTGTGGCCGGTGAAGATCAGGTCCACCCCGTCGGCGGTCATCGGGTCCAGCACCCGCTGGTACGGGGCGTGGGTGACCCCGATCGACAGCACCGCCTCCGGTGACGGCGGCCCCGCGACCGTGGCGTAGTCGTCCAGGCTGATGTGGGCGTCCTTCGTCCCGCGGACCTCGACCTGGCGCCCCTTCACGGTCAGCATCACCCGGCGGTGCTCTACGTCGGCCCAGCCGCCGGCCACCAGCGCCGCCCGCAGCTCCTCGTGCGGCAGCTCGGGGCGGACCCGGCTCCGCTTGCCGGCACCGAAGTACGACAAAGGGTTCACCGAGGTCGAGGCGTAGTAGTCGTGGGCGCCGAAGACAAAGACCCCCGGAAACTGCAGCAGCCGCTGGTAGGCGCCCACCAGGGCCTCAAGAGCGTTCGCGTAGGCCAGGTTGTCGCCAGTGCTCACCACTAGGTCGGGGCGCAGCCCGGCTAGCGAGTCCACAAACTCGACCAGACGGCGCCGGTCCAGCGACAGGTGCAGGTCCGAGACGTGCAGCACCCGGACCGGGTCCTGGCCGACTGGCAGCACCGGGGCCGTCACCCGGCGCAGCCGGAAGGCGTGGCGCTCCACCAGCACCCCGTACCCGAAGCAAGCAGCACCAGCCGCAGCCAGGCCCCCCGCGGCAGCAGCGAGACGTCTCACGTGGGCTCTCCCGGGACAGGCGCCGGCGGAGCCCCCGGCGGCGGTGCGACAGACGGAGTCGGGTCCGGTGGCCGCGGCCCGGCCGAGACCAGCAGGTAGCAGGTACTGCCGACCGTCGAGCCGCACTGGACCCCACCGGTCCAGCTCCCGACCGGGCGGTTGTCATAGGTCTGGCGGGTCGTCACGACGAAGCCGGCGTTCTCCAGCGCCGTGCGGGCCTCGCTCATCGACATCCCGCGCAGGCTCGGCGGCTTCGCTGGGGTGCCGTCGAGGACCGAGCTGGGGGCGTCGACGAAGTCGTCCTTCGGGGTCTTCGCCAGGGCCGCCTTCATCACCGGGGCGTAGATCTCACCGGCGTCACCGGAGCCCGACCCCTCCAGCGGGAAGCCACCCGGCAGCCGGACGTTCTTCAGAGACTGGTTGCGCCGGTCCCAGTAGGACTTGTAGCGGGGGTTCTTGTCGATCGCGATCATGGCCACCCCGGCCAGGTTCGGGGTGTACCCGGCGAACCAGACCGCGGCGTTGGACTCGGTGGTGCCGGTCTTGCCGGCCTGCGGGCGGCCGTCCTGGATCCGGGCCGGGGTACCGGTGCCGTTCGACATCACCCGCTGCAGCACGGCATTCACCGCGTCGGCGACCTCGGGCTTGATGACCTGCTCGCAGTTGCCGTCTGATGTCGGCACCGCGCGGCCGTCGCGGGTCTTGATCGACTCGATGATGATCGGGTCGCAGCGCTTGCCGCGAGCCGCCAGGGTCGCGTACGCGCTGGCCATCGAGATTGGCGAGACCTCGGCGATCCCCAGCGTGAACGACGGGTACCAGGCGTACTCGGTCTCCATCTTCTTGCCGTTGGACATCTTCACCCCGAGCCGGTCAGCCATCCGGGCCGACTGGCAGATCCCCGCCACCTGCTCCAGCTGGATGAAGTACGTGTTCACCGACATCTCGGCGGCCTTGTACATGTCGATCGCGCCGTAGTTGCCGGTCGAGTTCTCGACCCGGTACTGCGACGGGAACCGGAACCGCACATCGGCTCCGTCGTCGCAGGTCAGGAAGGACTTGTTGCGGAACTCCATCGGGGTCGAGGAGACGAACTGGGTCCGTACCGACACCCCCCGCTCGATAGCGTTGGCCATGGTGAAGGTCTTGAACGTCGACCCCGCCTGGTAGCCCTCAGCCCCACCCAGCGCGGCCTCGACCGCGTAGTTGTAGTAGGTCTGGCCGGCGTCGGCGTTGGCTCCCATCTGGTAGCGGTTCTGCGCGATTGCGGTGATCAGGCCGGTTCCCGGCTGGATCATCACCATGGTCGAGATCACGGGGTCGGTGGGCTTGATCCGGCTCGACAGCTCCTTCTGGGCCACGTTCATCATCGCCGGGTCGATCTTGGTGTGGATCCGCAGCCCGCCGCGCATCACCGTGTTGCGCCGCTCCTCCTGGTTGGCGCCCAGAGCCGGGTTCTGCAGCAGCGACATCTCGACGTACTGGCACATGAACGGGTACGCCGAGGTGATGCAGCCCTGGTTGGGCGGGCGGACCAGGTTCTGGTCAAAGCCCTGCGCCTTGGCGAGGTCCACCTCCTCCTGCTGGGCCATCCCCAGCTCGGCCATCCGGTTCAGCACCACGTTGCGCCGCTCCAGCGCCTGGGCCGGGCGGTGCTTCGGGTCCAGGTTCGGGTTCTGCACGATCCCGGCCAGCATCGCCGCCTGCGCCAGGGTCAGCTTGTCGGCCGAGGTGCCGAAGTAGCGCCAGGCGGCCGCCTGCACCCCGTACGCGCCGTAGCCGTAGTAGACCGTGTTGAGGTAGCGCTCCAGGATCTCGTCCTTGGAGTACTTCTTCTCGACCGCGATCGCGTACCGCATCTCGCGGATCTTGCGCTCGTACGTCGGCGCCTGCGCCTCGAGCACCGCCTCCTGGTCGCCGCGGGCCGCGGCCGCCGCGACCTGGACCTGCTTCACGTACTGCTGGGTCAGCGTCGAGCCACCCTGGGTGGAGCCGCCGGCCGTGTTGCGGGCGAAGGCCCGCAGGGTGCCCTTGAGGTCGACCGCGCCGTGCTCGTAGAAGCGGTGGTCCTCAATCGCCAGCTGCGCGGTCTTCATGACCGGTGCGATCTGGGACAGGGGGACCGGCTTGCGGTCCTCGGCGTACAGCTCGGCCAGCGGCTGGCCGTTGCCGAGGTAGATGACGGTGCCCTCAGCGGTCGGTGGCAGGTCCAGCTCGGCGGGAAGACTGCTCAGGCTCGCAGCCACCACCGTGGCGGTGGAGCCTCCGAGAGCCGCGAACGGCACCACAAAGCCCGCGAAGAGGACCCCAGCCAGCGCGCTGACGACGGCGAACATCGCGAAGGCGTACAGCTTCGAGGTGGTCTCGGCAGGCGTCATGGGCTCTAGGGTAGGCGAGCGCGGTGAGAATCTCCTCATCTGGTTTGGCGCCGGTTCCGGCCACTTCAGGTGTTGCCAGGAGGCGCTGGGGGCGCTATGGTCCCACGAACCGCTGTACCTCTAGACGATCTGACACACAGTGGTAGCTTGTGGCAGGTCGCGACACCCCAGCGCTACTCGAAGGGATCAGTGAAGATGCGTTTGAGTCAACATGATGACTGGACCCTTCTGGCGAAGTGCCGGGGCAGGCAGGACGAGCTGTTCCCTGAACCGGCTGACCAGAAGCGGGTACGGACGGTGTGCTGGGGCTGCCCGGTCCGCAGCGAGTGCCTGGCGGAGGCCCTGGACAACCGGATTGAGTGGGGCGTCTGGGGCGGGATGACCGAGCGGGAGCGCCGGCAGCTGCTGCGGCAGCGCTCGGACATCAAGAGCTGGAGCCTGGTTCTGCTGGGGTCTAGCTCCGGCAGCCGCAGGGGCTAGCTGGTCTCACCTGTCGAGAACCGCGGCCTCGTCCTGCTCGCCGAGCCCGGTTCCGGCAGCCGCGAGGGCTCCGAGCTCCCGTACGGCCGGCAGGTCGGTGATCTCGCGGGCCATCACGGGCACGACCGTCACGGGCACCTCGTCACCGAGGGCCGTCGCCACGGCGTCGCGCTGGTGCCGGTAGCGAGCCCAGGTGCTCTGCCACCACGCGTACGCGGCCGGCACGGCAGCCAGCCGCGCCTGGTCAGCAGCGCTGACCGGGACCGGGACCGGGAGCTGGTTGACAATCACCCCGCGGGCCTCGGTCTGGTGGCGCTGGCGGAGCCGGTCGACGAGGAACCGGGACTCGGTGAGTGCGGCCGAGTGAGGACTGGTGACGACGACGAAGGCAGTGGCCGGCGAGGCGAGCAGGGTCCGGACCCGGTCAGCGCGGCGCCGGAAGCCCTCCATCACCGACTCGAAGGCCGACGCGAAGACCTGCAGGTCTGACAGGGCCTGGCTGCCGATCACCCGGGAGACCAGGGCCGTGGCCTGCGAGAGCCCGACGTTGAGCAGCCGCAGCGGGCCGCTCTTCGGGGCCAGGAGCCGCATCGCCGGCCCGTCCGCCAGCCGGTCCAGCCGGGCCGGCGCGTCCAGGAAGTCCAGCGCCGACCGTGACGGCGGGGTGTCGACCACGATCAGGTCCCAGCGGCCGGTCTGCTGCGCCGCCTCGTACAGCTGGCCCAGCTTCTCGGTCGCCATGTAGTCCTGGGTGCCGGCGAACGACGTACTCAGTGCCTTGTAGAAGGGGTTGCGCAGGACTGCCTCGACCCGGTTCGCGGGGGCGTGGGAGCGGACTGCCTCGTCAAAGGTGTGGGTCATGTCGAGCATCAGCGCGTCGAGGCTGCCGCCGCCGACCTCGGGTACGGGTTCCGGCTCGGCGCCCAGCCGGTCCAGCCCCAGCGCCGTCGCCAGCCGCTTCGCCGGGTCGACAGTGACCAGCACCACCCTGCGGCCGCTGTTGGCGGCGCGCAGCGCCATCGCCGCCGACAGCGAGGTCTTGCCGACCCCGCCGGTGCCGCAGGTGACGACCACCTTCACCCGGCGGTCGCCGACCAGGGCAGCAACATCGAAGACGGGGGCGGTCATGAGCTCCTCCACTGCGCCTGCAGCAGGTCAGCCAGGGTCTGGGCCCCGGCCGCGTCCACCTCGGCCGGGAGCCGCGGCAGCGTCACCAAGGGCGGCAGCCGGGCCTCGGCGAGGGCCTGGGCGAGCGTCTCCCGCCAGGGCTGCTGAGCCTGGACAGCGGCCTGCTCGGCAGCGTGAGCCGCCTGCAGCCGCTGACCCGGGTCGTCCAGCCCGGGCAGCTCCGGGACCTGGTCGAGAACCTGGTTCGCGATCACCCGGCCCGGCCGGATTCCCTGCCGACGCAGCGCTGACAAGGCCGCTAAGGTCTCAGAGACCGCCATCTCGGTGAGCGTGGTGACCAGGTGGACCTGGGTGGCCGGCGAGCGCAGCAGCCGCATGATCGACTCGGCCTGCCCCCGGATCGGCCCGCCGGCGACCACCTCGGCCAGCGCCTCGCCGGCAGTCAGGAAGGTCTCGATCCGCCCGGTCGGCGGGGCGTCGAGGACCACGTTCTGGACCGTGTCCGCGGCTGCCTTCATCCGGCGCCGGCTGGCCTGGTAGACCTTGCCGATCAGCAGCACGTCCTTCAGCCCGGGGGCCAGCTCGGTGACGAAGTCGACCATTCCGGAGGCCTCCAGCGCCTTGCCCGCCAGGCCGAGGCGGAAGCTGTGGTCCAGGTAGTCGGTGAGGGCCTGCCGGGGGGCGACGCTCAGGGCCCGCAGTGCTCCACCGTCCCGGCCCACCTGGCGCTCGGCGCCGGGCGGCACGGTCGGGACCCCCAGCACCTGGGTCAGGTCGTGCCGGTCCTCGACCTCGCAGACCAGCACGTCGCCGTCACGGCGGGCCAGCAGGTGGGCCAGCGCCAGCGAGACCGTCGTCTTGCCGGTGCCTCCTTTGCCGCTCACGACGTGCAGGGGAGCGGCCTCGGGCATGCCCCCTAGCGTACGGGGTTTCGCACTGGCTCAGGGCTGGTCCCCAGCCTCGGTAGGCGCGGCCGCCGGCGCGGAGGTCTCGGCGCCTGGGGCGCGAGACGGCGCCGGGCCGGGCGGCGCCGGCGGGTAGGCCGGTACGGGCTGAGTGCTGGGGAAGGCCGCGGGCGGCTCGCTGGTGGGTGGTGCCGGTGCCTGAGAGCCCGGGTACGGCGCGTCAACCAGGTGGACCGGCTCCAGCCGGGTCCCGCAGCCGGTGCAGAACACGGCCTTGTCGCTGCTTGTCCGGCCACAGACTCTGCATACCACCGGGAGCTCCTTCGCCGTGGTCTGCCCATCCTAGAGCCGGTCCTCGTCAGGGTCCAGAGGACCGCCCGTACTGATGAGGCTGCACCCGCTCCCCGCTCGTCCCGGGCGCGGCACGGACCTTGCGCCCGCGCACTGCGGCGGACCGACCGCGGCCCGGCTCGTCCCGGGCGCGGCACGGACTGTACCGGTGCCCGCTCGACTGCCGGCCGGCGCCGTTAGGGTGGCGCCCATGACGAAGTGGGAGTACGCGACCGTGCCACTGCTGGCGCACGCGACCAAGCAGATCCTCGACACCTGGGGCGCCGACGGCTGGGAGCTGGTGGCCGTGGTCCCGGGGATGACCCCCGAGAGCCTGGTGGCCTACCTGAAGAGACCACTGCCGTGACCGCCTCCGAGAAGCTCGCCGAGCTGGGGATCACTCTGCCCCCCGTGGCTGCGCCGGTCGCTGCGTACGTGCCGGCAACCCGGGTCGGTGACCAGGTGACCACCTCGGGGCAGCTGCCCACCGAGGCCGGGAAGCTGCTGGCCACCGGGAAGGTCGGCGCCGAGGTCAGCCCAGAGGAGGGCTACCGGCTGGCGCGGGCTGCGGGCCTGAACGCCCTGGCCGCGGCGGCCGACGCCGTCGGCGGGGTCGACGCCGTCCGGCGGGTGGTCCGGGTCTGCGTGTACGTGGCCAGCGACCCTGGGTTCACGGGCCAGCCGAAGGTCGCCAACGGGGTCAGCGAGCTGCTGGGTGAGGTCTTCGGCGAGGCCGGGCAGCACGTCCGCAGCGCGGTCGGTGTCGCGGTGCTGCCGCTGGACGCCCCGGTTGAGGTCGAGCTCACCGTTCAGGTCTGACCTTCTGGACCAGCGCCAGCCGGGTCTGGCGAGGACCGTCGTTCCGGTAGGTGCCGGGCCTCAGCCTGAGCGTCGACGCCTGGTCCTGGTGGGCTTCCCGCTGGGCACCGTCCTGGTCAGACGGGCAGTCGCCGGCTCCGGCCCGTACGCTGTCGACTGTGACGACATCCCGGCTGGCCCTGGTCCGGCGGGCACGGCGGGTCCACCGCGGGCTGGCCGCCACCTACCCGGACGCGCGCTGCGAGCTGGACTTCGGCTCGCCGTTCCAGCTGCTGGTGGCGACGGTGCTGTCGGCCCAGTCCACCGACCAGCGGGTGAACTCGGTCACACCGGCCCTGTTCGCCGCGTACCCGGGACCGGCCGAGCTCGCCGGCGCTGGGCGGGAGCACCTGGAGCAGCTGATCCACCCGACTGGCTTCTTCCGGGCCAAGACCGACTCCCTGCTGCGGCTCGGGACCGCCCTCGTGGAGCGCTTCGACGGTGAGGTGCCCAGAACCCGGGCCGAGCTGGTCACCCTGCCGGGCGTAGGGCGCAAGACCGCCAACGTCGTCCTCGGCGACGGGTTCGGACAACCCACGATCACCACCGACACGCACTTTCTGCGCTTGTCACGCCGCTTTGGCTGGAGCTCGGCGACGGACCCGGAGCGGCTGGAGCACGAGGTCGCCAGCCTGTTCCCGCGCCGGGACTGCTCTCGCACCGGGTGATCTGGCACGGCCGGCGCCGCTGCCACGCCCGCAACCCAGCCTGCGGAGCCTGCCCGGTGGCGGGCGACTGCCCCGCGTACGGGGCCGGCGAGACCGACCCGGTGAAGGCTGGCCGGCTGGTCCGGGAGCCCCGCCGATGAGCCACCCGACCGGCCTCGGGAGCCAAAGCCCTTACCAGCGCCTGGTGGAGGGCCTGGAGGCGCCCGAGCCGGAGGCCTTCGCCAGCCGGCAAGCCGCGCCGGGGACGGGCCGGGAAGCAGCGGTCCTGGTGCTGCTGGGCGACCCGCAGGCCCCCGGCGGGCCCGACCTGCTGCTCATCGAGCGGGCCTCCACCCTGCGCAAGCACGCCGGGCAGATCGCCTTCCCCGGCGGAGCCGTCGACCCGGGAGAGAGCCCGCAGCAGGCCGCGCTGCGGGAGGCGTACGAAGAGGTCAGGCTGGACCCGGCCACGGTGCGTGTGCTCGGTGAGCTCCCGGCCGCGCTGATCCAGGTCTCGGCGTTCCGGGTCCACCCGATCGTCGGGACCGCCCCGGCCGCCCCGCTGTCGCCGCAGCCGGGGGAGGTGGCCGCCGTGCACCGGGTCCCGCTCGCCGCCCTGGCCGACCCCGCCAACCGGAGCTCGTGGCGGCACAGCTCCGGGCGTACCGGGCCCGGGTTCAGCGTCGGTGACCTGTACGTGTGGGGCTTCACCGCGTACGTGACCGACGCTCTGCTGGCCGCGGGCGGCTGGGAGCAGCCCTGGGACCGGGAGCGTTTCACCGACATTCCCCACCGCTTCGCCTCCGACTCCTCCCAGCAGGGACCGCCCTAGCCGAAGGAGGGTTCGGTGGCTGACCGAGCCGTACGAGGCAGCGGCCGTGGGCACGAAGGGCTCAGCCGCGTACGCAACACCGGGCAGGTGCCGGTCTGTGGCCCAGAAAGCGGAAGAATCAGCCCATGACCCTGAGCATCGCCGAAGCCGCCCTGCGCGGCCGCCCCGACCGATGGTGGCGCAACGCCGTCGTCTACCAGATCTACCCGCGCTCCTTCGCTGACGCCAACGGCGACGGGATCGGTGACCTGAAAGGGATTCTGGAGCAGCTCGACTACCTGGCACTGCTCGGGGTGGACGTCGTCTGGCTGTCGCCGGTGTACCCGTCACCGCAGGACGACAACGGCTACGACATCTGCGACTACCAGCAGGTCGACCCGCTGTTCGGCAGCCTCGACGACCTCGACCGCCTCATCGAGGGGCTCCACGAGCGCGGCATCAAGCTGGTCCTCGACCTGGTCGTGAACCACACCAGCGACGAGCACGCCTGGTTCCAGGAGTCCCGCGACCCGGCCTCCGAGAAGCGCGACTGGTACTGGTGGCGCCCGGCCCGCGAGGGCCACCAGCCCGGGACACCCGGCGCAGAGCCGACCAACTGGGGCTCCTTCTTCTCCGGGCCCGGCTGGCAGCACGACCCGGCCAGCGACGAGTACTACCTGCACCTGTTCAGCCGCAAGCAGCCCGACCTGAACTGGGAGAACCCCGAGGTCCGCCAGGCGGTCTTCCAGATGATGCGGTGGTGGCTGGACCGCGGCATCGACGGGTTCCGGATGGACGTCATCAACCTGATCTCGAAGCCCGAGCTGGCCGACGGTCCGGTTGCGCCCGGCGCCACCATCTCGTACGAGGCGAGGATGGTCGCCGACGGGCCGCGGATGCACGACTTCCTGGGCGAGATGAAGCGGGAGGTGCTGGACGGGCAGAACCTGCTCACCGTCGGGGAGACACCCATGGTGACGGTGGAGAAGGCCGCCGAGTACACCCACCCCGAGACCGGCGAGCTGTCGATGGTCTTCCAGTTCGAGCACGTCGGCCTCGACCACGGCCCCGGCGGCCGCTTCGACCGGCGGGAGTGGTCATGGGTCGCGTACAAGGAGAACGTGACCCGCTGGGACAAGGGGATCGGCGAGGGTTGGAACTCGCTGTACCTCGAGAACCACGACCAGCCGCGGTCGGTGTCACGGATGGGTGACGACTCGCCCCGGTTCCGGGAGGCCTGCGCCAAGACCCTGGGCTCGGTGCTGCACCTGCAGCGCGGCACCCCGTACATCTACCAGGGCCAAGAGCTCGGGATGACGAACTACCCGTTCGAGGCGCTGGGTGACTTCCGCGACATCGAGTCGCTCAGCTTCTTCGCGGAGGCGACGGCGAGCGGGGTGCCGGCCGAGGCGCTGCTGCCGGCGCTGGCCTGGGGCAGCCGTGACAACGCCCGGACCCCGATGCAGTGGAGCAGCCAGGTCAACACCGGCTTCTCCGAGACCGGCCCGTGGATCGCGGTGAACCCGAACCATGTCGAGATCAACGCCGCCGACCAGATCCGCGACCAGGAGTCGGTCTTCCACCACTACCGGCGCCTGATCCAGCTGCGTCACGACCTGGAGGTGGTCCGGACCGGCGAGCAGACGGTCCTGCACGCGGGAGACCCGAGCACCTTCCTCTGCCTGCGGACCCTCGGCGACCAGCGGGTTCTGCTGCTGGCCAACGTGAGCAGCGAGCCGGTACGGCTGCCCGCCGACCTGCCCGACCACGGAGCCGGTGAGGTCCTGCTCGCCACCCACGAGATCGACGACGTCGACACCCTGCAGCCCTGGGAGTCCCGGGTCGTGAGGCTCTAGCCGCTGGCCCTCGCGGCGTGGGCGTACGCAGCGGCGCCCCGCCGTGAGGGTGTGTACGGGACCGGTCGGGGTGCGACGCATTCTGACACAGGGAAGGGAAGAAGCGTGCCGGGCCAGTAGATTCTGGGCCCGACCCGCCCGGTCCGCGGCGGCGCAGGCCGGGAAGGAGTCCTCATGCCCTTGGACCAGGTCTTCCAGCTGGCGGCGATCATCACCTACTTCGCCGCCATGATCGCGATCGGTCTGTGGGCCAACCGCCGCACCAGCGACCTGGACGACTACATGCTCGGCGGGCGGTCACTGTCACCCGTAGTCGCAGCCCTATCGGCCGGTGCCTCGGACATGTCGGGGTGGCTGCTGCTGGGGCTTCCCGGCGGCCTGTACGTGACCGGCCTGGCCGACGCCTGGATCGCGATCGGGCTGACGGCCGGGGCCTGGGTGAACTGGAAGGTCGTCGCCCCGAGGCTGCGGACGTACTCCGAGGTGGCCGGGAACTCGATCACCATTCCGTCGTTCCTGGAGAACCGGCTGCACGACCGCAGCCGGGCCCTGCGGATCGTGTCCGGGATGGTGATTCTGACGTTCTTCACGTTCTACGTGTCGTCGGGGATGGTGTCGGGCGGGGTCTTCTTTGAGAACTCGTTCGGCTCCTCGTACCGGACCGGGATGCTCGTGGTGGCCGGGGTGACCGTGCTGTACACCTTCTTCGGCGGGTTCATCGGCGCCTCGTACACCGACATGATGCAGGGCCTGCTGATCATGGCGGCGCTCATTCTGGTGCCGGTGCTGGCGGTCATCGAGGTCGGTCCGGGCAATCTCGTCGGCGCGGTGACGATGACGAACCCACACGCCTTCTCGCTGCTGCCCGACACCTCACCCGGGCTCGGTGTGGCGCTGGTCGCGGTGGTCTCCTCGGTGGCCTGGGGGCTGGGCTACTTCGGCCAGCCGCACATCATCGTACGGTTCATGGCGCTGCGCTCCTCGGCGGACGCCCGGCACGCGCGCCGGGTCGGGATCTCCTGGATGGTCGCCTCGATGGGCGGCGCGGTGGTCACCGGGCTGGCTGGCCTGGCCTGGTTCAACCAGCACCCCGACCGGCACCTCGACGACCCGGAGACGGTCTTTCTGGCGCTGTCGACGATTCTGCTGCACCCGCTGGTGGCGGGCTTTGTCCTGGCAGCGGTGCTGGCGGCGATCATGTCGACGGTGTCGTCCCAGCTGATTGTGTGCTCCTCGGCGCTGGTGCACGACCTGACGCGGGTCTTTTTCAGCAAAGAGCTCAGCCCCCGCCACCAGGTCTGGCTGGGCCGGCTCGGAGTGCTGCTCGTCTCCCTGGTGGCCGCCGCCCTGGCCTGGACCAAGAACGACACCATTCTTGCCCTGGTCGCTTTCGCCTGGGCCGGTTTCGGCGCCTGCTTCGGCCCGATCGTGCTGCTGTCGCTGTTCTGGCGCCGGCTCACTACCGCCGGCACCCTGGCCGGGCTGGTGGTGAGCGCCACGGTGGTCTTCACCTGGCAGTACACCCCCTGGCGCCACGTGTACGAGATCATCCCCGGCTTCGCGGCCAACATCGTGGTGACGATGCTGGTCTCCGGGCTGACCCGCGCCCCCGAGGTCGACGCCGAGTTCACCGCGATGGCCGAGCTGGCCCGCTCGGTTCCTGCTCGTGAGTAGTATGCATAGTTGGTCGCCGCGCTGCTGACTCGCGAGTTGGCGCCGTTTGTTTGTCCGACCTCATTTTCGCTGGCCTCGTCGCGAGTTGGTAGGCATGCCGGAGGGCGCAGCAGGTTCGTCCGCGGCGTTGTGTGACCGCCACCTCGGCCGCAGCGCGAGCTCGGTCTTCGCCCCGGGCGCTGCCGATTCCCATCAGGGCGGAGCCAGCGTGACCCTTTACTCGGGCGGGCGAGCCGAGTCTTCTCGGGGCACACTGGATGATGACGAGGCTGCATCATCGGGGACTGACCATCGCGCCCCCTGCGGTAGCCCATCGCTTGTCCGAGGTAGCTGCGGGAGGCTGGTTGGAGGCAAAGGGTGATTGCGATTAAATATGGTCCCGCTAAAGTCTACGTCGTCTTCTAGTTCGACGCTAGGGAAGTGCACTTCTTCATGGAAGGAAGACTCTTTGAATGAGGCCCCCGCGGTAAACTTGGAGTAATCGAAGTGAGCCGCCCCATGGAATTCTACCTGACGGTACACGGTGCGTCCGAAGGAGGCCCTCCCGAATTTGGCTGCACGAGCAAAAGTGCTGTCTCCAAATGTAACACCACTACCATTGAACTGGGTCCCCGTAAAGGAGCAATCTCCTCGAAAGGTGCAGTTGAGGAAGACTGCGTAGTTATCGAGTCGTGCACGGTCGAAGGTGGCGGTCCCTCTGAAATCAACGCAGTTGAATGACGCGGCATTGGAGAATTTGGCACTCTCGAACGTTGTGGCTCCGTTGAACAGGGTCGACGTGAAATCGGCTTCTCATTGATAGGTTGTGGCTTCAAATGTCGCAAGTTCAGAGAAGCTCGCGTTGGCGAAGTGGACCTGTCTCCAGAATGTCGACCCACTAAAGCTCGCCTGCTTGCTAAAGGTGGTTTCGCTGAAGCGTGTAGCCCCACGGAACTCTGCATTGTGGCAGTCGATCTCGTTGAGATGTGCGCCCCTGAGGTTGAGTTCTTCTGTGAGAGTGGCGCCATGAAGATCAATGCTGCAGTGGCTCCAGGCGCCAGGGCCAGAGTCAGCGGAGTTGGGATCTCCGTCCTGAGTCGAGCCTGACCGCAGGTGCCTGGCCAGAACACTGAGAACTGTGGACTCCACCGCCGCGTCGTTGATGGCTGAGCGGTCGCTGCGCAGGTACCCGCAGAGGATGTCGACGACCCGCTGGCAGTAGTCGCCGCCGTGTACATCAGCAACCTGCGCCAGTGCGTACACACCGGCGATCCGGATCTGCGGTGACGAGTCGCCCAGCTGGGCCACGGCCGCCGTCAGCCGCTCATCAGCCTCGTTCCGCTCGGCCGAGGACCGTTCCCGGAACTTGATGACCAGGTAGCCCACGGCGCCGGCCCCGCCCAGGGCCGTCAGGGTGACTTTGACCCGCTCAAGGGGCTCGGCCCCGGAACCGATCCGCCAGCCAGCCATCAGGCTATTCCATGACAACAGCGGCCCATCCCAGATCCAGCCCAGCAGCGTGTAGGCCACTAGGGCTATGAACAGCCAGAACAGGATTGTGGGTAGAAGCTCGTGCGCGTGGTCCCTTCTCCGCGGATGCTTCGGCGGCCTGGTGACGTCATCCTTCACGGCTCGGTCCTCTCGTCGGGCGTGGTGCTAGTGGCGTTGGCGGTTGCCGGGGGGTGGTTCAGGGCGCGCGGAGGAGTGTCGTGACTAGCCGACCTGGACGTACTCGTAGATGTTGCCGTCGTGGTGGCGGATCACGGCCCGAAGACCATTGGGGCCGGGGGCGGGGCCGTCCAGAACCGTACCGCCGGCGCTGGTCACCGCGGCCACGACCTGGTCGAGGTCTCGTACGGCCAGGGTGGCGCGGTGCTCGCGGATCGAGTCGTCGGCACCCTGGACCAGGAGGAACTGCCCGACCCGGGCCAGACGCATCGTCTGGTAGTCGAAGCGCGACGGCTCCGCGCCGGTCAGCTGCTGGTAGAGCGGGACGGCGGCGTCCAGGTCGTCGACGTAGACCCGTGCCAGGACAGCAAGAATGTTGGGCTGGCCCATGACCTTCCTCACGTCGGGTGATGCCGACCGGTTCCCGCTGGGCGGGGACCGGTTACTGCTCGCGGGGGCTGAGCGCGGGCTGCTTGCTGGCCTCGATCTCGGCGGCCACCATCTGCTGGCCTCGCCCGAGGCTGCTCTTCAGCTCCTTCGCGGTGCCCGTGGCGGCGTCGACGGTCTGGAGCGGCCGCTTCAGCCTCGGCCACCAGGACTTCCCGACGAGCGCCAGGACCAGGACGATCACGAACAGCACGACCGCCATGGCGACCAGGCCCAGCGCGACCGCCCCGTACGGGCCGAGCCAGAGCGAGAACAGGGCCGCGAACCCGGCAGCACCGCCGAGGAACAGCAGCGCCGCGCCGCAGGCCGCCAGGTAGGCGGCCGCGCCGAAGCTGCCTCCCAGCACGGCGGCGTCCACAGCCCGGGGCTTGGCCTCGGCCTTGGCCAGGGCGTATAGGTCCTTGCCGATCACGACGACATCAGACTTGATCTCGTTGATCATGGTCGTGGGGTCTGGCCGGTCAGCCATGGAGGCTCCTCCCTGTCGTGGCAGAGCCTACTGCGCTTCAGTCGCCGCGGCAGCACGAGCTGACAGGCTCAGCGGGGTGGGACGCCCAGACGGATCTCCAGACCGTCGTCCAGGGGCTGGATCGGGGACGAGAACTCGGAGTGGTCGACGCCTGCGCGCCAGCAGCCGAGCCGGTACGGCAGCAGCAGCGGCTCCGGCGGCCGGGCCGACGAGTCGTACACGGCGCCGACCTCGTCCTCGAGCGCGATCAGGTCTGCGGTGTCGAGGTCCTCGGCCCCGGCGGCCCGGCGCGCCATCTGGACCAGCTGGTCGCGGGTTGACGGCACCCACAGCCGGTGCGCGTGCTCCTCGACCTCGGGGTAGTAGGCCGACGCCCGCAGCATCGCCAGCGACCCGTCGCCGTAGTCACCGGTCATCGCGTTCGGCAGCCGGTTGCGGACGACCGCGGTCAGCCGCTTCACCCAGGGCACCGAGTCGTCACGGGTCAGGTACGTGACGCAGACCCGGCCGTGCGGGGCGAGGACCCGGGCGAACTCGGTCAGGGTCTGGGCCGTCGCCACGGTGTGGAGGTTCTGCGGGCAGACGATCCGGTCGAAGGTCTGCGAGGCCAGCGGCAGCGCGTCCGGGTCGGCGACCAGACCACCCAGGTCAGGCCGGCGCCGCAGCAGGCCGTCCAGCGGGGAGGGCTGGCGGTCCACCACCAGCACCCCGTGACCGGCGTCGCGGATCGTGGTCGCGTACGGGCCGGCAGCGCCCACGACCAGGACCCGGACCGGCTCGTCACCGACCAGCCAGCTCACGGCTGCGTCCGGGAAGAAGGAGCGCGATGCCATGGGGGCAGCCTATGCGTGATCGTCGGCAGGGTCGGTCGACCCGCCGACGGCCTGTGCAGGTCCGGCTGGGGCACCATGCACCACCAGCGGACCAGGGAACATACCCCGCCCGGCCCTGCAGCGGCTCGGCGCAGCCTGGCGCCGGCTCGGGCCGGCGAGCCGAGTTGTCCACAGGTGCCGCCGGGCCACGGACTTGTCCACAGATCTGCCCGATCGGGTCCGACAAGGTCCTCGCCCGCGCATGGTCGAGGTGTGAACGAGGTGAGTCGGGTCCTGGTCAGCGCAGAGGGCGAGCTGGTGGCAGCGGTCCAGGCGAGCGCTGCCGCGGCCGGCAGTGAGATCGAGGTGGTGGGCCCGGAGGAGGTGCTGCGGGCCTGGCGGGAGGACCTGGTGCTGCTGGGGGCCGATGTGGCGGCCCAGGCGGTGAGCCTGCCGCGGCGAGACCGGGTCTACCTGGTGGGGTTCGGGAGCGGGGGAGCGCTGGTCGAGGCGTCCGCGCCGCTGGCGGCACCGATCGTGGTGCTGCCGCAGGGCAGCCAGTGGCTGTCGCAGCTGCTGTCGGGTACGGACAGCGGGCGCGACTGCGTCACCGTCGCCGTGCTGGGCGGCTCTGGAGGGCTGGGGGCGTCCACCCTGGCCTCGGGGCTGGCCTGTGCCGCCACGCCCGCGGCCCTGGTTGACCTGGACCCGATCGGAGGTGGGGTCGACCTGCTGCTGGGGGCGGAGCGGGCTCCCGGCTGGCGCTGGGACCGGCTGCGAGCGGCCCGCGGGCAGATCGCCGACCTTGGCGGCAAGGTGCCGCAGGTTGAGGGGGTCACCGTGGTGTCGATGGCCCGCCGGTCCGAGTCCAGCGCCGGGCGAGACGCGGTGGCGGCCGTCGTCGGCTGCCTGGCCCGTACGCACCGGCTGGTGGTGCTCGACGTCGGCCGCAGCCTCGACTCGGGCGCCCGGGAAGCGGTGCGGGCAGCCGACCGGACCCTGCTGGTCTGCGCCGGTGACGTACGGGGCGTCGCGGCCGCCCGGATGACCGTGGCCGCCTCCCAGGCCCGTCCGGACGCGGTGGCAGTCCGGCGGAGGCCCCGGGCCGCGGTCGCGGCCGAGGACGTGGCCCGGGCGGTGGGGCTGCCGCTGCTGACGGTGCTGCCCGACGACCCGGCGCTGGCGGCGGCCGCCGAGCAGGGGCTGCCGCCGCTGCGGTCGGCCGGACGGGCCTGGCGGAAGAGCTGCCAGGCGGCCCTGGCCGGGCTGGGGGTGGCCAGATGAGGATCGACGACCGGCTGGGCCCGGGCCCGGCGCCCGAGCCGGAGCCCGAGGTGGCTCTGGCGGCCGACGACCTGGAGGCGGTCCGGGCCCGGGTGGCGACGCTGGGCCGCAGCCCCGACCCGACCGACATTGCCGACGCCATGCGCTGGTGCGGGCTGCTGGTCAGCGACGCCAGCGTGCTGGCGGTCTCGGCGGCGCTGCGGCGGGACTCGGTCGGAGCCGGGCCGCTGGACCCGCTGCTGCGGCTGCCGGGCGTGACCGACGTGCTGGTGAACGGCCCCGACGAGGTGTACGTGGACGCCGGCCGCGGCCTGGAGCGCAGCCCGGTGCGGTTCACCTCGCCCGAGCAGGTGCGTCGGCTGGCGGTCCGGCTGGCGGCCGCGGTCGGGCGGCGCCTCGACGACGGGTCCCCGTACGTGGATGCCCGGCTGCCCGACGGGGTCCGGGTCCACGCCATCCTCGGAACCCTGACTGACAAGGGAACCTGCTTGTCGCTGCGGGTGCCGAGCCGGCAGCGGCTGAGCCTGGACGACTGGGTGGCGTCCCGGTCCCTGCACCCGGCGCTGCGGGACGTGCTCGTCCGGCTGGTGACGGCCCGGGTGGCGTTCCTGGTCTCGGGCGGGACCGGGACCGGCAAGACCACCCTGCTCGCCTCGCTGCTGGCCCTGGTCCCACCCGCCGAGCGGCTGCTGGTGGTGGAGGACTCCCGCGAGCTCGACCCGGACCACCCGCACGTGGTCCGCCTCGAGGGGCGGCCGGCGAACGCGGAGGGAGCCGGGGCCGTGACCCTGACCACCCTGGTTCGGCAGGCGCTGCGGATGCGGCCCGACCGGATCGTGCTGGGCGAGGTCCGGGGCGCCGAGCTGGTGGACCTGCTGCTGGCCCTGAACACCGGCCACGAGGGTGGCTGCGGCACGGTGCACGCCAACTCTGCGGCGTCGGTCCCGGCCCGGCTGGAGGCCCTGGCGGCGCTGGGCGGCCTGGACCGGCTCGCGGCGCACGCCCAGATCGGGGCCGCGCTGCAGGTGGTGGTCCACGTCGCGAGGGGTTCTGACGGGCGCCGGCAGGTGGCGGAGGTGCGGGTCCTGCACCGGGGCCCCGACGGGCTGGTGTCGGCTCTGCCGGCGCTGGCCGTGGAGGACGGGCGGCTGCTGGAGGGAGCGTCCCGCCCCTTGCTGGATGCGGTTCTGGACGGTGCCCGATGAGCCTCGGGGCCTGGCCCGCGGGCCGGCTGACGAGGGTGCTGGAGACCGGGCGGCAGCCCGTGGCCCCGAGGCCAGCCGCTGACGGGGGCAGGAGGGAGGAGTCATGACGCTGCTGGCAGCGCTGCTGATGGGGGTCGCAGCCTGGGTGCTGGTACGGCCGTCGGGCCGGGCTGCCCTGCGACGGCTGGAGCCGCCAGCGACCGCACCGAAGCGGGCCCTGAGCCTGCCGGTCATGGTCGTAGCGGGGGCATTTGCCTTAGCCATAGTGGGGTTCGTAGTGGACGGCTGGCGGGGCTGCTGCCTGGCTGGGGCGGCGGCCAGCGTCACTGTTGCGGTGGTCATCAGCTGGCGCCAGCGGCTGCGGGGCCGCCGCGAGCTGGCCCGGATGCGTCAGGTGGCGGAGGTCTGCGCGGTGCTGGCCTCCCTGGTACGGGTCGGGCACGTCCCGGCGGTCGCGATCCGGCTGGCTGCCCAGGACTGCCCGCTGCTGGAGCCCGTGGTGGCGGCCCAGGCGGTCGGTGGGGATGTGCCGACGGCGCTGCGGGCTGCGGCCGCCGTGCCAGGCCAGGCCGGTCTGCTCCGGCTCGCTCAGGCCTGGCAGGTCTCGGCCACCACCGGGGCCCCGCTCGGCCCCACCCTGACCGCTCTGGCGCAGGCGGTGCGTGCTGAGCGGGACCTCGCCCAGGTGGTGGCTGGCGAGCTGGCCTCGCCGCGGGCCACCAGCCGGCTGCTGCTGGTGCTGCCGCTGGCGGGAATCGGCATGGGGGAGGCGATCGGGGCCCAGCCGCTGCGCTGGCTGACCACCGGGGTGGTCGGTCCGGTGTGCCTGCTGACGGCCGCGCTGCTGGCCACAGCCGGAGCTCTGATCACCGACCGCCTGGTGGGCTCGGTGGAGCGGGCGCAGCGCGGCTCGTGGTGACCCGTGCACCGGGCGAGGCGGCGGGTCCCCGCAGCCGGCGATCATCCGGGCGCTGCTGACGACCTTCTTCTCGCCGTACCTGCCAGCCAGCGGGAGCGACGGCCCGGCGGTGGCCGGCTAGCCGCGAGCCCCTGGCTGGCGGGCTGCCGCGGGTCGTGGTCGGCGGCGGCCGGGGAAGAACCCGCTGTGCCGACCGTCTGGCTGACACGAAACGGCCTTGCTGTGAATCGGATCGACGGGCCGGTCGAGCCGGCCCAGAAGGGGTGAGGTCATGAGTCTCACAGAACAGGCCCTGCTGGCAGCGGCGCTGGCTGGGCTCGCCGCGTACCTCGGGGTGCGGGAGGTCTCGCTGCGGCGGCTGGAGCCGTCGCGCAGCTGGGACGGCCCGGCCTGGTTAGCGGCGCGACCAGGAGCGGTTCCGGCGCCGCGCCGGGCCCAGGTGTCGGTGCTGCTGGGCACCGTCGTGGCCTTCTTCGTGGCCGGTCCGCTCCTGGGAGCGGTCGGTGCTGGGGTGCTGGTGGCCACAGCCGCGTACGTCGGGCTGGGGCGGCTGGAGCCGCGACGGCTGGCGGCCGAGCGGCAGCGGTTGGTCATGGACCTGCCGCACGCGCTCGACCTGCTGGAGGGGTGCCTGGCGGCAGGTCTGCCGGTACGGACCGCCGTGTCGGCGGTCTCGGCGGCTGTCGGGGGTGCGGTGGGTGAGCGGCTCGACCGGGTGACCTCCCAGGTCGGGGTCGGCTTCAGCGACGCCGAGGCCTGGCGGTCTCTCAGCGACGACCCGGTCCTGGGGCACGTGGCCCGGGACCTGGCCCGAGGCTGCGAGGCTGGGTCGTCGCTGCAGCCGGTGATCCACGAGCACGCCGCGGACGCGCGGGCGGCGGCGGCCGCGGAGATCCAGCGGCGGGCCCGGGCCCTGGGGGTGACCACGGCGGTCCCGGTGGCGATGTGCTTCTTGCCGGCCTTCTTCCTGGTCGGTGTGGTTCCGGCGATCGCCGGGATCCTGGCTCCCTTCCTGCGCTGAGTTGTCCACAGCCACAAACCGACATCAGCTGTCATCCACAGGTGGCCAAGAAAAATGTCCGATTCGCGCCGAGGTGTCCATGGTCTGAGGTGTCCGCAGCCAACGGGGCCACGGCAACGAAGAAAGGAACAGACCATGACCACCACGTCCACCACCGTCGCCACGTCCCGCCGGTCACGGCGTGCCCAGCGGGGTGCGGTCTCCGCGGAGTACGCGCTGGTCACTGCGGCCGTCGTCGGCTTCGGCGGGATCCTGATCCAGATCCTCAGGGACCCTCAGATCCAGCAGGCCCTGATGAAGCTGCTCATGCGGCTCATCGAGATCGTCAGCCAGGCCTTCTGACCCCGGGACCGGTGGTCGGCAGCCGATGGGGGTGCTGCCGGCCACCCCCCGGGTCAGCGAGCACGGCGCACGACCGCGCCCGGTGGCGGGGCGGGCCGGGGGCCGAGCAGGCCCTGCGAGCCCGCGTGGGGCGGCCGGGGAGGCCCGGTCAGTGCCCCGCTCCCACACCGGGCACAGGGGCCCAGCCGAGAGGCTGGGCGCAGCGAGAAAGGACACCCGCATGAGTCTCCGCTCCCGTACGGACCGGGGCGCCGTCACCGCAGAGACCGCCCTGGCATCGATCGCGCTCGCGATGCTGGCTGCCCTGATGGTGTCGGTGCTGATGGCCGTCGGCGTGCAGGTACGGTGCACCGACGCTGCCTCCGCCATCGCCCGGCAGGCGGCCCGGGGCGACACCGCCGCCATCGATCAGCTCAAGCAGCGCCTGCCCCAGGGAGCCACAGCCGTCACCGTCAGCGACGCCACCACCATCACGGTCACCGTGACCGCGCCGGTCCGGGTCTGGCACGGCAGCCTGGGCCAGCTCCAGGTCTCGGCGACCGCCACCGCAGTGAAGGAGCCCGGAGCATGAGGCCCGCAGGGAAGGCCCCGGCGGCCCGGAGGGGCAGAGCCCGTGGGCGCCGCCAAAGAACCACCACCCCGGGCGCGACAAGGGCAGACAGCCTGGTCGTCGCGCGCACCGTCGTCGGCGGGAGGTGCCGGCAGCCCCCGCGGGCCGCCGCACAGGGCTCGGCGCACGACCTGGCCGGCCAGAGCGGCCGCCGGCCTCGGGCAGGAGGGGCCGCTCGGCGGACGCCGGTCCGAGACCGTGCCGGTCGGGGAGCAGGAGCCGCTGGGCCGTCACTGAGCCGGCAGGCGGCCGACCGGGGAGCCGGCACCGCGATGGTGTCGCTGGTAGCCGTGGGGCTGTCGCTGGTGACGTGGGTGCTGATGATGGTGGGCGGGTACGTGCTGGCAGTGCACCGGGCCCGGTCGGCGGCTGACCTGGCAGCACTGGCTGGGGCGGTCGCGTACGCCGGGGGGCGGGACGCCTGCGCCGCGGCCGACCAGTCGGCCCGGACCAACCACGGCCAGGTCACCGCCTGCCGGGTGGAGGGCAGCCCTGCCTCGTTCGTGCTCACCCTGACCGCACAGGCTCCGGTCGGCTGGACCGTCCCGGGCGCCCCCCGGACGGTCGCCGCCGAGTCGCGAGCCGGGAACGCCTGATGCTGACCAGCCCGGCTCGACCGCCGTGGCCTGGGCCGGCCGGGCCGGTAGTGGTCGGGCTGGCCGACAGGCTCACACCGGCTGCCGGCTGCTCGTCAGCGCGTCAGCATCCGGCGTGGGCCCTGCCTCGCTCGTTCTGGCAGTGCTTGGGAGGACCTGTGGTACCAGACTCCGGGAGCGACGCCGAACCCGTACGGGCAGCCGCAGGGCCCGGGACCAGACCCGCGGAAGCCTCCGGGACCGACGGCTCAGTTGCGCAGCGACGGGCCTCACGGAATGCTCGTGCACCATGCGACGACTCGGACGACACCCAGAGCGCGGGCGCAGCGACCGGGCGCTGCTCGACGACCTGCTCCGCGTGGTACCGACCGGCGTGCTGTCCAGCGTCACCCACGACGGCCTGCCCTGGGCGGTGCCGATCCTGCACGCGCTGGACGGGGACCGCCTGCTCTTCCACGGGTCGACCGGGGCCGGGCTGCTGCGGCACCTCGCGGCCGGAGCGCCGGTGGTCTACACCGTCTTCGTCCAGGACTCCTGGGTCCTGGGGCCGAGCACCTTCAGCTCGAGCGCCGACTACCGGTCCGCCACCATCAGCGGCACCGTCGACCAGCTCACCGGGCCCGACAAGGAGGCCGCCCTCGCTGCCTTCGCGGAGGTGGTCTTCCCGGGGCGGGCCGCCGAGGTCCGACCCTCCACCGCCAAGGAGCTCGCCGCGACCGGCATCTGTGCGCTGCCGATCCGTGACGGGGAGTGGCTGTACAAGACCCGTAGCCACGGGGCGGCGGAGCCGGAGGAGCCGACCGAGGCCTGGTGCGGCACGGTGCCGGTGACCCGGACCCTGGGGACGCCGCAGCGAGCCACCTGGTGCAGCGCGGACCAGCCGCCCTCGGTGAGCGCCCTGGTCGCTCGAGGAGTGTGATGCCTGGTCCTGCGGGCTGGGCTCGGAGGGCCTCGAGGGGCGTCGACCTCGTCGTGGTCGCCCACGGACGGGGCTGCCCGGGCACCAGCACCGGCACCGAGCACCCTCCGTACCCCTGCAGTCAGCCGGGCCGGGCTCCGGCAGGAGCGGTGGAGGGCACTCGCCGGGAGCCCGTGACAGCCGCTGCCGAGGGCGCGTCCTGCTGGTGGGCCGTGGTGGTTGCGCGGTGCGGGGGGAAGCTGCCCGAAGGCTGGCGTCTGCTCCAGCAGAGCAGACGTGGATGCGCGTGGGGAGGCCCGTACGGGGGCAGGGTCAGGGCGGCCGCCGGGGCGACAGCCAGCTGGCTGAGGTGACTGGTGACGAGGCGGGGGTGTCTCAGCAGACCAGGGCGTGCAGCACCTGGATCGCCGCCTGCTTGTCGATGGCGTCGTTGGCGGTGGGGCAGCCCGGCCAGACGCAGCAGCGCGGGCACCCCTGGGTGCAGCCGCAGCGCTCCAGCCGTGACAGGGCGGCGCTCGCCCAGTCCTCGGCACGGGCGTACCCGGCAGCCGCAAAGCCCGACCCACCAGGGCAGACGTCATAGATCAGGACGGTCAGCGCGCCGGTGCCCAGGTGCTGGGCGAAAGAGGCGCCGCCGGTGTCAGAGCGGTCGTTGTGGGCGAAGGTCGGCAGCAGACCCAGCAGGGTGTGCTCCACGGCGTGCGCGGCTGCGTACCGCTGTGTGCTCTGGCGCCCGATCCGCCGCGGCTCGGCCGCTGCGCTGTCACCCCGGTCGTCCTCCTCTGCGCGGTGAAGAGGCCCTTTCAGCCGTGGTACGGCCAGTCGTTCCTCACCGCTGGTTCGCCCAGACCGGGGGGTGACCGACGGCGGCAGGGTGAACCAGGTGGCCTGGGTCCGCAGGGTACGGCTCGGCAGGTCGAGCGGGACCCTGCCGGTCACCTCCCCGGTGGCCAGGTCCCGCACCAGGTAGCCGGTGACCTGGCTGACGATCTCCACCGTGCCCCGGTGCACCTCGCCCTGCCCGAGCCCCCGGTGGGTCTGGTCGGCGAGCACCGTGACACTGGTCGACGACAGCGGGTGGGTGCTGTACGAGGGCTGCACCGCCCGTACCCAGGCCTCGCCGGCCTCCTCGTCGAGCCGCTCCACCTCCCAGTGCTCGCCCTGGTGCAGGTACACCGCGCCCGGGTGGACGCTGCGGTGAGCACGGGCGGTGTCGGTCGAGCCGACCACCCGGCCGGTCGCCGACTCGATGATCTCCACCGGCTGCGTGGTGCCTGAGCGCAGGTCAACCGCGTCCACGGCCCGCTGCCGGTGGCACCAGTACCAGCCCTTGGCCCGTCGGCGCAGCGTGCCGTGCTCGACCAGCCGGTGCAGCACCGGGTGCATCGCCGGTCCAAACCAGCGCTCGTCGGCCTCGGTGAGCGGCAGCTCCTGGGCCGCGGCGCCGAGCTGCGGGCCCAGCACCGCCGGGTTGGCCGGGTCGAGCACGGCCGCCTCGACCGGTTCGCGCAGGATCAGCTCGGGGTGCTCGAAGAGGTACGCGTCGAGCGGGTCCTCCCGCGCGACCAGCACCGTCACCGCCTCACCGGTGCCCCGCCCAGCCCGGCCCGACTGCTGCCGAAACGACGCCACCGAGCCGGGGAAGCCGGAGACCACCACCGCATCGACCCCGGCCAGGTCGACTCCCAGCTCCAGCGCACTGGTGGTGGCCACGCCCCGGACCGAGCCGTCGCGCAGGCCCTGCTCCAGGCTCCGCCGGTCCCGGGCCAGGTAGCCGCTGCGGTACGCGGCCACCGTCGGGGCGGGGCTCCTGGCCGCGCGGGCCCGGTCCGCCCCGGCCTCGCCGAAACAGCCCTGTCGTGCCTTGCGGGCGACCACTTCGGCGGCCCGGCGAGAGCCGACGAAAGCCAGCGTCTGCCGGTCGTCAGCCACCAGCCGGGCCAGAAGCTCGGCGGTCTCGTCCTCGGCGGACGCGGTCGGACGCCACAGCAGCGTGGTCCGCTCCCCGTGCGGGGCACAGTCCCAGGTCACCGGGGTGACCGCCGACGGCTCCTCACCCAGCAGCCTGGCCGCCGCCTCAGCCGCACCCTCCCCGGCCGTGGCCGACACCACCGCGAAGGTCGGCTCCGCCCCGTACCGGGCGCACAGCCGCCGCAGCCGCCGCAGCACCAGCGCCACCTGGGCCCCGAAGACACCGCGGTAGCGGTGCGCCTCGTCCACCACCACGTACCCGAGGCGGCTCAGAAACGACCGCCACCGGGCATGGTTCGGCAGTACCGAGCGGTGCAGCAGGTCTGGGTTGGTGAGCACGCAGGTCGCGAGCTCGCGGGCGAACCGGCGCTCCTGGGCGCAGGAGTCACCGTCCACGGCGGTGATCCGCCAGCCGCTGGGCCCGAGCGCCTGGCAGGCCCGCAGCTGGTCGTGCGCCAGGGCCTTGGTCGGGGCCAGGTAGAGCGCCGTGGACCGGTTCTCGGCACCCTTATCCCGGCGCTGGCTAGGGGTTGTGCCCGGATCTGGGGGAACCCAGGCCAGCACCACCTCGTCCTCCAGCCCCGGCAGCGGCTCCTGGCCTGGCAGCGGTGGCGCCAGCACCCGCCGCCCGCGGCGCCGCGGCGGGCGCGGCAGCGGCCAGGTGAGCCGGGTCGGCTCCGGCCAGGGCCAGGTCGCGGCCAGGATCGGCAGCAGGTACGCCAGGGACTTGCCCGACGCGGTGCCCGTCGCCAGCGCCACGTGCTGCCCGTCCCGCAGCGCCTGCGCTGCCTCCACCTGGTGGCGCCACGGCTGAGTGATCCCCGCCGCCGCCAGCCGCTCCAGCAGCCCGGCAGGCGCCCACGACGGCCAGCTCCCGGTGACCGCGGCGACCGCCGGGCTCCGGTCGACATGGACCACCCGCGGGTCGTCAAGCAGCCAGGACGGGATCACAGGCGCCACTCTAGGAGCGGGCACCGACAGTCCCGCCCTGCCGTGCTGGGGCCTGCTCCGGGCGATCTCGGTCGCGGCCTGCTCCCGCGCGGTGCCTCGCCCCGCTCCCCGTGAGGCGGGCTTCACCCGTACCGGTCTAAGCCTTGGTCAGCCAGAGGTCGGCGACCAGCTGGCGGAGCCGGGGCAGAACCTCGGCGCTGAGCCCGGACACCTCGACCTCGCAGATCCCGGCGACCGCCGCGATGATCGTGGCGAGGTCCAGCTCCCCGTCACAGGCGCCCAGCACCCCGCCCAGGGCGGTGCCGACCTCGACCCCACGCCGCAGCCCGGTGGTCTGGCGCAGCACCACGTGCGACGGGTCGGCCGCGCCCGGATACCCGAGCGTCTCCTGCGTCACGTACGGGTCGAGCACCCAGCGCCCCGCCAGCAGCTCCGCGTCGCTCAGCCCGGCCAGGTCGGCTGCCTCCAGCGTGCCGAGCAGCGCCTCGGCGACCGGCTGCTGCACCGGGTGCGGCCAGTCCTCGACCCGGACCAGCGGCTGCTCCCGGCCGCTGCGCCGCAGCGTCGCCCAGCCCATCCCGACCGCCTCAATCCCAGCCTGGTCGAAGTACGCCAGCCACTGCTCGTACCGCCGCCGGTACTCGCTGGTCCCGGCCAGGCCCGCGTCGGCCAGCCAGATCTCGATGTACTGGTACGGGTCGAGCAGCTCGCGCTGCACCAGGTACGCGTCGCAGCCGGTCCCGGCCACCCAGGACTCGAGCCGCTCCTGCCACGGCACACCCCGGACGTGCGCCCAGTTCCCCAGCACCTGCAGCACCCCGCCCGGGGCCAGCCGGGCAGCGCCGCCGACGACCACCTCCCGCACCAGCCCGTCCGCCGGGTGCGACCCCTCCCGGTACACCAGGCGCTGCGGCCCCGGCGGCGACATCACGAACGGCGGGTTGGTGACGACCAGGTCCACCTGCTCCGGCACCGGCTCGTACAGCGACCCGAGCCGCAGCTCGGCGCTCACCTCGCTCAGCCCCAGGCTCAGCTCCGCCAGCAGCAGCGCCCGCGGGTTGAGGTCGGTCGCGATCACCCGCTCGGTGTGCCGGGCCAGGTGCAGCACCTGCACCCCGCAGCCGGTGCCCAGGTCGAGCGCGGTCCCCACCGGCCGCCGAGGCGTCAGCTGGGCCAGCGTCGTCGAGGCCGGCGAGACCCCCAGCACCTGCTCGGGCGCCGGCTTCCCTCGGGCCGTGTCCAGGCTTGCCGCGTGGTCGGACACCACCCAGCCCGAGGTGCCGTCGTCCGCCCCGTACGGGCGGATGTCGACCGTCGCCCGGACCAGGCCCGACCCGCCCGCCAGGACCCCGGCCGCCAGCAGCGGCTCGGTCGGCAGCGCCCGCCTGGCCGCCTCCAGCCGTACCGGCTGCTGCAGCACGAACAGCCGCAGCAGTGTCGCCAGCGGGTCGTCACGGCCCGCCAGTGCCCGGTCGGCGGCGACCGTGTGGTTGCGCTCCAGGGCCTGCTGCCCGGCCTCGCCGATCGCGGCCAGGCAGTCGTCGACGGTGTACGAGGCGGTCACCAGCGCCTCGCGCAGGGCGGACGTCTGGTCAGGGGTCAGCAGCGGCACCGGCCCAGACTGCCACGGGCCAGCCGACCGGGCGGGCCCGGCCAGCGGCGGCCCCGCGCACCAGCAGCCGGGGCGGCTCGGGGAGTGCCTGCCGCGAGACTCCTTGTCCGGGACCTGAGACGGCCCCCGCCCGTACAGCGCGGTCCCGCCGTACGGTGCGCTCAGCGGCGCCTGTCAGAACCGTGGTCTACAGTGGCGGCGACTTCTCCCGTGGGGCATGCACACAACGAAAGGGTGGGCGCAGTGGCTGCTGTACGTCGGCTGGTGATCGTGGAGTCGCCGACGAAGGCGTCCAAGATCGCCTCGTACCTGGGCTCTGGCTACGTGGTCGAGTCGTCGCGGGGGCATGTCTGCGACCTGCCGCAGTCGGCCACCGAGGTCCCGGCGAAGTACAAGAAGGAGCCGTGGGCCCGGACCGGGATTGACGTCGACCACGACTTCACCCCGATCTACGTGGTGCCGGCCGACAAGAAGCCCACGATCCGCTCCCTCAAGGACAAGCTCGCCGCCGCCGACGAGCTCCTGCTGGCCACCGACGGTGACCGCGAGGGGGAGGCGATCGCCTGGCACCTGCTGCAGCAGCTGAAGCCGAAGGTGCCGGTGAAGCGGATGGTCTTCCACGAGATCACCCCGACCGCGATCCAGGACGCGGTACGCAACCTGCGCGGCCTCGACACCGACCTGGTCGACGCCCAGGAGACCCGCCGGATCCTCGACCGCCTCTACGGGTACGAGGTCAGCCCGGTGCTGTGGAAGAAGGTCATGCCGCGGCTGTCGGCCGGCCGGGTGCAGTCGGTCGCGACCCGCCTGGTGGTCGACCGGGAGCGGGAGCGGATCGCGTTCACGTCCGCCTCGTACTGGGACCTCGACGCGACCCTGGACGCCGGGCCCAAGACCGAGCCGCGGACCTTCCCGGCCCGGCTGACCAGGGTTGCCGGGCAGCGGATCGCCCAGGGCAAGGACTTCGCCGCCGACGGCAGCCTGCGCGGGCAGCTGGTCCACCTTGACCAGGCCAGCGCCACCGACCTCGCCGCAGCCCTCCGCGACGGCACGTACAGCGTTGTCAGCGTGGACTCCAAGCCGTACACCCGCCGCCCGTACGCGCCGTTTCGGACGACCACCCTGCAGCAGGAGGCCGGCCGCAAGCTCGGCTTCACCGCGGAGCGCACGATGCGGGTCGCCCAGGACCTGTACGAGGGCGGCTGGATCACGTACATGCGTACCGACTCGATCACCTTGTCGGACTCGGCGATCGCGGCGGCCCGGGCCCAGGTGGAGCAGCTCTTCGGGCCGAAGTACCTGCCGGCAAGGCCGCGGGTGTACACGTCGAAGGTGAAGAACGCCCAGGAGGCGCACGAGGCGGTCCGCCCGGCCGGTGACGTCTTCACCGCCCCCGCCGAGACCGGCCTGGCCGGTGACCAGCGCCGCCTGTACGAGCTGGTCTGGATGCGGACCCTGGCCTCGCAGATGACCGACGCGGTGGGGGAGTCGGTGACCGTCCAGATCGAGGCGAGGCACCGCCCGGCTGAGGTGCTGGGCCGGGCCGTCGACACCTGCCAGCTGACCGCGTCGGGACGCACCATCACCTTCCTCGGCTTCCTGAAGGCGTACGTGGAGGCCCACGACGACCCCGACCAGGACTCTGACGACTCCCAGGCCCGGCTGCCGCAGCTGGCGGCCGGGGCGCCGCTGACCGCGCTGGAGGTGCTGGCCTCCGGCCACGAGACCCGCCCGCCAGCCCGCTACACCGAGCCGTCGCTGGTGGCGAAGCTGGAGGAGCTGGAGATCGGGCGGCCCAGCACGTACGCCTCGATCATCCGGACCATCACCTCGCGCGACTACGTCTTCAAGAAGGGCGCCGCGCTGGTGCCGACCTGGCTGGCGTTCGCGGTCACCCGGCTGCTGGAGGGGCACTTCTCCAAGCTCGTCGACTACGCCTTCACCGCCGACATGGAGCAGACCCTGGACGAGATCGCCCAGGGCTCGGCGCAGCGGCTGGAGGTCCTGAAGGACTTCTACTTCGGCCCTGACGGTGCCGCTGACCAGGGGCTTCACGCGCAGGTCAACGAGCTGGGGGAGATCGACGCCCGGGCTCTGTCGTCGTTCCCGGTCCGCGGCGCCGACGAGATCACGGTCCGGGTCGGGCGCTACGGCACGTACATCACCGACACCGAGGGCCGCCGGGGGAACGTGCCCGACGACCTGGCGCCCGACGAGCTGACCGCTGACTACGCCCGCGAGCTGCTGGCCCGCCCGGTCGCGGTGGACCGGGAGCTCGGTACCGCGCCGGACACCGGGCTGCCGGTCGTCGCCAAGGACGGCCGCTTCGGCCCGTACGTGACGGAGGTGCTGCCGGAGGGCTCGCCGAAGTCGGCGAAGGCCCGGACCGCGTCGCTGTTCCGGTCGATGTCGCTGGACACGGTCAGCCTGGACGAGGCGCTGCAGCTGATGAGCCTGCCGCGTACGGTCGGGGCCGGCGAGGACGGGGTGCCGATCACCGCCCAGAACGGCCGCTACGGGCCGTACCTGAAGCGGGGCAGCGACTCGCGCTCGCTGGCGTCGGAGGAGCAGATCTTCACGATCACCCTGGATGAGGCGCTGGCCCTGTACGCGCAGCCGAAGCAGCGGGGCAGGGCCGCGGCTGCGCCGCTGAAGGAGCTCGGCACCGATCCGGTCTCCGGCAAGCCGGTGGTGGTGAAGTCGGGCCGCTTCGGCCCGTACGTGACCGACGGCGAGACGAACGCCACGCTGCGCCGTGACGACCCGGTCGAGACGCTGACCGCGGAGCGGGCGTACGAGCTGCTGGCCGAGAAGCGGGCGAAGGGTCCGGCTCCGAAGCGGACCACGCGCCGGGCACCGGCCAAGAAGGCGAGCACGACGAAGTCGACGGCTGCGAAGTCGACGACCGCGAAGAAGACCACGTCGCGGGCGAAGTCCGACGGCTGAGCGGCTCGTCGCTCTCGGAGCCGCTCCGGTCCTCCTCGGCTGATCTCGCCGGACCTGGGCAGGGTCATCCCTTGCCAGGCGGCACTCGTCGGAAGCGCCAGTTGCCTGAGGTGCCGGGCGCAGACCCAGGTTCATGGTCCGGCTAGCGGGCGAGGAGAGCCTCCACCCGGGTCCGGATCTGCTGCTCGACCACCTCGATCGGTGCTCGCCCGTCCAGCACCAGGTAGCGCTGCGGGTCGTGGGCGGCCAGGGCCAGGAAGTGCCGGCGGACCCGCTCGTGGAAGTCGGTCCCGGCCGCCTCGACCCGGTCCAGCCGGTCCTTCTGCCCGACTGCCCGGGCGACCTCCACGTCGAGCAGGACGGTCAGGTCGGGCAGCAGCCCGCCGGTGGCCCAGCTGCCGAGCCGGAGGACCTCGTCGGCGTCCAGGACCCGGCCTGCTCCCTGGTAGGCGACCATCGAGTCCAGGTACCGGTCGCAGACCACCACCGCCCCCCGGGCCAGCGCCGGCTGCACCACCTCGGCGACGTGCTGGGCCTTGTCAGCCGCGTACAGCAGGGCCTCGGCGCGGGCCGCCAGGTCGCCGGTCTCCGGGTCGAGCAGCAGCCGCCGGATGGTTGCCCCGACCCGGGTGTCGCCCGGCTCGTACGTGACCACCACATCACGGCCGGCCGCCCGCAGCCAGGCCTCCAGCCGGCTGACCTGGGTGGTCTTGCCCGCCCCGTCGCCCCCTTCGAGCACCACGAACAGTCCGGACGTCACGGCCCGACCCTAGCGGGCCCACCGACCTCTCGGGACCTGGTCATGCCCCGATCAGGTCTCTTCCCCCTCTGTGAGCACAAGGCCCTTCAGACGGGCCTGGCGTGACGGGCGCCGGGACTTCATGCGGGGAGGAGCCGGTGGACCAGGCTGGGGGCCAGGACAGGGACCGCCCCGTACCGACCCTCGAGGTAGCGCTTGGCCACATTGTCGTCGCGGTGCCGGGCGAAGTCCGCCAGGGAGAAGAGACTGGTGGACCCGTCGCGCTCCTTCTCGGTGAACCAGATCTGGCCCTTGGCCAGGTTCAGGTCGCACTGGTTCGACAGCAGGTACGAGTCGTGGCTGGTGAACAGCAGCTGGGCCTGCTGGGTGTTGACCTGGCGGTCCTGGAAGAACCCGATCAGGGTCTGTGCCAGGTAGGGGTGCAGGCTGGAGTCGAGCTCGTCGACCACGTACACACCACCCTGACGGAGCCGGTTGATGGCCGGAACCGCCAGCGCCAGCCAGGCCAGGGTGCCGTCGCTCTCCTCGTCCATCGACAGGGGAGCAGCCCCGCCGGGCTGGTGGTGGAACTCCAGAGACCGGGCCACAGCGGTCTTCGTCGTCTGCGACAGCTCCTCGGCCGGTGCCCGCCCGTCATCGGGAGGCTCGGGGTCACTGCCCGACAGCAGAGCAAGAGCTCGCTGGACCCGCGACAGCACCTCGGGCGGGACGACGTCCTCGCGTACGGTGACCTCCTCGATCCCGATGTCGGCGATCTGGAGCACGGCCTGGAGAGTCCCCGGCGACATGCTGGCGATCTGGTCAATGATCTCGTGGACCCGGTGCTGCCGGGCGGCATCACCGAACGGCGCGAAGGTGACCCCGTCGCTGATGGCCTGGGCGACCGGCTTCAGCAGCTCGTGACCGAGTCGTAGCGCGCGGCTGAGAAGGAGCTCGGTGGGCGCCAGCGGGCCCGTGCTGGCGACGCCTCGCCCGTACTGGACCTGGTCACGCTCGCGGTGAAAGAGGCTGCGGCGACGCGAGGTCGCCCACTGGCCCAGCCACTCCCGGACGATCCCGGCCGGGTCGATCTCGAACCCGTACTGGTGACGGGTGCCCTCGATCATGAAGTCGAGCTCGTAGCGGCTGGGCCCTTCAGCGAGGACCTTGTCGAAACGGAACGGAGCCCGTACCGGCTGGTCATAGCTCAGCCAGCTGGACGCGGACTCGCGGACCGCGGCCACCACATAGCGCAAGGCGTCGAGCACGGTGGACTTTCCGGAGGCGTTGGCGCCGAAGATGCCGACTGCCGGGAAAGCCGAGAGAGGCTTCGACCCGGCGACGAGGTCCCAGACCGCCTCGTCGCGCAGGGACTTGTGGTTCTGCGCGGTAAGGGCGAGCAGCTGCATGACCCCACTCTATGCGCCACGGAGTTTGTCTGCAGCGAGTATGAGGGGAAAATCGTCCAGTAGACGCCGCTGAGTACGTCTTGGCTGCTTGGGAGTCGCGGAGCCGTACGGTGGTCTGGCAGGTCGCCACGGGCCAGGGCAGGCGTCGCGGCCGAACGGCCCAGGCCTGGGGGTGCGGGAGGAGCCGTACGCTGGAGGCCCCCACCAGGGGCACGGATCTGGGGAATCGCCAGCGCTGCGGGCGGAAGTGGCTCTAGGCTCAGGTGAGGTAGTCCCCACGCTGAGAGGCTGACATGGTCGTCGCCATCCATACCGTGATCGCGATCGCGGTCGTTGTTGCACTGATTATCTGGCTCAAGGTCGACCCGGTGCTGTCGCTCCTGGTCGGCTGTCTCTATCTCGGCCTGGCTGGGGGTGTCACCCTGTCCGGAACGGTGAGCGCGATCACCGAGGGCTTCGGCGACATCATGGTGAAGGTCGGGCTGCTGATCGGCTTCGGAGTCCTCATCGGGGCCCTGCTGCACGCGATGGGAGCCTTCCGCAAGCTGGTGCAGGTCCTCGTGAGAGTCTTCGGGGCCTCGCGGATGCCGTACGCGATGACCATCGCCCTGTCGACGATCTTCCCCTCGATCTACGTCGACGTGCAGGTGGTGCTGGCGTCGCCGGTGGCGCGCTCGACCGCTCCGCACCTGGGCAGCCGGGGCCTGGCCCGGATGTCGTCCGCGGTCGGGGTGGGCATCTTCTCCGGGTATGTCTTCGTGCTGCCCGGACTGGCGGCGATCTCGATCGCCGGACTGCTCCGGATCGAGCTCGGCACCTGGCTGATGTACGGCTTCGTCCTCGGCCCGCTGGTGGCGGTGCTGACCACCATCCTGTACGGGATCCTGCTGCGAACCGGCTGGTGGAACCGGGACCGCGACGAGGAGTCGGAGCTCGGCGACGCGTCCGGCGGGCATGAGCCGGCTGAGCAGTCCGAGGTGGCGTCGGAGCCCGACACGCTGAGCGACCTGCCGGCGAAGGCGCGCCAGATGTCGCTGGGCGTGCTGATGCTGCCGGTCGCGATCCCGCTGGTCCTGATCGCGACCGCTGCGATCCTCAAGGTTCTCAAGCAGTCGAACAACGTGATCGCCTTTCTCGGCAACGCCAACATCGCCCTCTTCCTGGGGCTGCTGCTGGCCTTCGGGCTGGCGCGCTACGCCCTCGGTGCCGAGCGGACCCAGGAGGTGCTGAGTGACGGCTTCCGGACCAGCGGCGAGATCCTGCTGGTCACCGGGATCGGCGGCTCGCTCGGCGAGGTGATCACAGCGACCGGGCTGGACACGGTGCTGGCCAGCCTGTTCTCTGCTCAGGAGGGTGCCTCGGTGATCGTCAGCGTGGTGCTGGCCTGGTTCGTGGCAGTGGTGCTGCACGTCGCGATCGGCTCGGTCTCGGTCGCTGCCATCACCGCCGGTGGAATCCTTGCTCCGGTGCTGAGCTCAATCCAGGTCTCGCCGCTGGCGATCGGCTTCGCGGTGGCCGCCGGGTCGCTGTTCGCGGTGCACGTGAACTCGAACTTCTTCTGGATGTTCAAGTCGCTGATGGGCCTGTCGACCACCGGGGCGCTGAAGTCGCTGACCACGGTGACCGGGATGGCCTCGCTGGTGGCGCTGCCGCTGGTGGTCCTGATGGCCTTCGTAATCCCTCGATAGGGCGACGAGCCCGCGGCCCAGGGTGGTCGCGGGCTTCGTACGCTCAGGACCACTCCACCACCAGCTGAGGCCTCGTCATGTCGATCTTGGCCTCACGGAGCTGTCGTTGCGACGTGCACGTCTTCTCTGAGCTCTGGCCGGCACACTGGAACTCCATGGTGACCGTGCCCAGCGGGGCGCCATTCGTGACGGTTCCGGGCCTGCCCACAGCATCAGTGACTTTGATGGACTGAATGCGGGCCAGGTCCTCGGGTGGCATGGTCCGGGTGATGGTGCCTTCGACGGGCTGATGACCCAAGGAGGCTTCGGGCTTCAGGCCGCAGCCAGAGGCGATGGTCTTCTCCTCCAGGCAGCCTCTGAGGGATCGCAGTACGGCGTTCCGGTACGCCTGCTTTCCCTCCGAGCTCAGCGCCAGTGTGGCGCGGGCCGGCCCACGGCCTCCCGGCAGTACGAGCTCATCGTGCTGCACCTCGAGGTACGGGCTCGGCAGCGTGATGTGGTAGCTGCCGGGCAGGACCGAGGGCATGTCTGTCGCAGGGGCTGCCCCGTTGACCTGGGCGCCCATGGCTTTCACCCCGTGCAGGTCGAGCATCACCAGGCCCGGGTTTACTGTCGGTGGGCGACTGGTGTACGTGGTGACCCCCAGCTCCATGCTGACCGTCCGCGAGCCCAGGGTGAAGGCGACCGGGACGGTGTAGTTATCCAGGTTCCCCTCACGGGGCTTCCTGATCTCGACCTGGCCGATGGGTGCCTGCTTGGTGGATGTGGTCAGCACCTTGTCAGTGATGAGACTCAGATCGCGCATGGCTTTCACCGCGTCGCTGAAGAAGCCCTGCAGAGTGCTGGCATCCCCTGCCGCGTACGCGGTCATGAACCTCTGCGCGGCCTCGGTAGCGCGCTTCTCTTTTGACGTCCCCAGCCCTCCGCGGACGAGGACCACCCCACCGGTGACCAGTAGGGCCAGCACCACCACTCCGGCTCCGAGCAGCCACCAGACCTTGCGTGCTGGCCGCTGCCCGCTCGTACGGGGTTGCCCAGGCGGCATAGGGACCGGCCGAGCCTGGCTGGTGGACTGCGATCCAGCCATGTATTGTCCCCTTGTCTCTCCGTTATTTCCGCAGATGGCCGTGGCGGTGGTCCCATAGCGCCGACTACTTGGCTAACCACCCTCCAAGGACAGTGGTATGGATACTGGCACTCGGCTCCTCGGGCGGAAGATCACAACCACTCCACCACTAGCTGAGGCTTACTCATATCGATCTTGGGCAAGGGCAGGACCTTTCCGGAGCTGCATGTCTCCTCCTGGCCCTGACGGACACACCGGTACTCCAGGGTGACCGTCCCCAGCGGCTCGTCGCTGATGGCGATCTGCGGAGTGGCCCCACGCGTTCTGACCTTGAGAGACGAGCCGATCCGGTCGAGGTTCTCGGCTGGCATGGTGCGGGTGACGGTGCCTTCCACAGGTTGAGCTCCGGACCCCGGCTGGACCGCGAGGCCGCAGCTAGACGCGATGGTCTTCTCTGCCAGGCAGGCCTTCAGCGACTGCTGCACGGTGGTCCGGTACGCTTCCACTCCCTGGTCGCTGAAGGTGAGCGTCGGGCGCTCCGCTGGTGCCTGCTCGGTCATCGTCACGGTGCGTTCGCCGTTCTCGACCGCGAGGTGCGGGTTCGTCATCGTGATCTGGTAGCTGCCGGGCAGAACCTTCGGCGAGTTTGTCGCGGCCGTCACCCCGTTGACCTTGGCCTCTGCTCCTGGCAGCCAGTGCAGTTGGAGGGCTGGCAGGTGCGGGTCTACGGTTGCTGGCCGGCGACTGTAGACCGTGACGGGGAGATCCATGCTGGTCTGCAGCGGGCCCATGGTGAACGAGGCCGGGACCACGTACGTGCTCGCGACGTCCTTACGAGGCTTTCCCAGCTTCACCTGGGTGATGGGTGCTCGCTGGAGCGAGACGGCCAGGACCTCATTGGTCATCACGCTCAGGTCATGGAGAGCGGCGACCTCTGGCAGGAACAGGCCTCGGACAGTGTCGGCATCGCCGGCTGCATAGGCGGTCATGAACCTCTGCGCGGCCTCGGTAGCGCGCTTCTCTTCTGACGTCCCCAGCCCTCCGCGGACGAGGACCACCCCACCGGTGACCAGTAGGGCCAGCACCACCACTCCGGCTCCGAGCAGCCACCAGACCTTGCGTGCTGGCCGCTGCCCGCTCGTACGGGGTCCAGGCGGCGCGGGGCCCGGCTGAGGCTGGCCGGTGGACTGCAACCCAGTCATGTCTTGTCCCCTTGTCTTTCCGCTATCTCCGCAGACGGCCATGGCGGGCCATAGCACCGAACTACTTGGCTGACCATCCTCCAGGGACATTGGCGTCGATATTAGCCAGGGGTTCTGGCCATCCGGCGGCACCACCGGGTAGCCGGTAGACGTCGAGACTTTCCTGCTGAATGGCAGCCATATTGTTGATGTCCTTCTGGATGTACTCGATCAGTCCCTTCAAGGCCTTGTCTTGAGCAGCGGCAGCCTGGGCCAGAGCCTTACCCGCGGACTTTATTATCTCCTTCCAGTTTGTCGGATCGAATACGGCGATGAACTGGGCGACGAGTACGATGATTTCCTCTTTTAGTTTGATCAGTTCGGCGATGATATGGAGTAGGTGGACGAGAATGTTGTTCAGATGGTCGTTGAGGAAGGTTTGCCACTTCTGGATCATCGTTACGGTGAGACCTGCTGCCTTCTTCTGGTTCTCCACCGTGCTTTCGTAGGCTCTTGCTGCAGGGCCGGACCAGTCGATGGCTCCCTTGACCTGGTCGAGGCTAATACCTCCCTCGGCTATGCTCGCCTGCTGAGCTACCTCCTGCCACCTGACCCAGGACTGTGCGAGCACCACCGGACCGGCGAGCCAGGGGGCGATGTTGTCTCGTAGCCAGGCCGCAGCCTTTGCGGCCTGCTGCTTGAAGACGTTGAGCAGTTCCTCAATTTGCTTGAGAACGTCGTTCCACCAGTTGGAGATGTGCTGAGGAATATTCCACCAGGACGTGTCGTTGACCGTCTTGATGGCGTGGTCGGCCATCGTCTTGACGTTGTCTTCTCGATCTGGCTGAAAGTTCTCGATGTGAGCCCTCAGGTCATCGCGAGCCTTCTCGGCTGATTCGACAGTCATTCGTACCCAACCTCCGTCAGGATCTTCTGGGCCTCTTCTTCGTTCGCGGCCTCGGTGGTGGCGTACCACCGAGCGGTCGACTCCAGCTTGTCTCCGATGCGCCGGGTGGCGGGGACGCTCTTCGCTAGAAGGTTGTCGATGATCAGGCCGCAGATCTTGTCGTGCGTGCTCTTGAACCCTGGGACCAGGGTGGTCCACAGGGCCCCGTCCGCGGCTGGCGCCTCCCGCGCCAGCGCTAGGACCTGGCCAAGGGACTGGGAGACCGAGTCCCAGTGATCATTGTGCGCCTTGAAGTACTGAATTCAGTATTTTAGGTCAGCCATTTTCTGCTCCGCTCACTTGGTGTAGATGCCGATCTCGGCAAGGATGCCATCAAGGTCCTGCTCGATGCTGCTCAGCTCGCTTGGTGCTGCCGGCTGAGTTTCTTCAGTGGCGGGCACTTCCTGGAGGGCTTCGAGAACCCGCTGGGACAGTTCGGCTGCAGTGACCTTCTTGATCCAGTCCGGGTCGAAGCGCAGGTTCACGAGAGTCTGCCCGGCGCGACTCAGGAAAATGCGACCACCGGCGAACTCCTGCTCCGTCGGTCGAGGGACCTCCTCTGAGGCGACGCGGTCTGCGAGGTCCTGGGCGACCGCATCAAGGCGCCGGTTGATCGTGTCTAGGGCTTCGAGCAGGGCCAGGGTATGGGCCGGGTCGCGAGGCTCAGGGGTCGGGCTGATGGTCCACGCTGTTGCTGACTCCGTTTCAGGCTGATCAGCCTGATGCTCGAGCAGCAGTGAGACGATGGTTGTCCCCAGTTCTTCTGGTGACATGTGGGACCGCCAGTTGTTGCGGATGGTGACGGCATCTAGATCCCCGTCGAGCCATCGGAGGGTGACCTGCTGGGTAGGGTCGGACAATTCCGTCATGGGCATGAGGCTAGCTGATGGCAGCGCAGATGGGAAGGGGTTCCTGCGATGAGTTGCGACTGTGCTTGTCAGCGGGCTTTTGAGCGGGTTCGTGCCCATGAGCGCCGGTGCTCCGACTGGTCCAGATCTGTCTGTGAAAGGCGGAGAAGGGAGCGGAGGTCATAGCTCGGCCAGCGAAAACGCGGTGACCAGGTCAGACACAGTCCACGACCAGCCTTGTCATGTCGAACTCGGCTCGGGTGAGCTGGGGCCGGGTGCATCCCTTCCGTGCCCCGGCCACCCGTACCCGTACCTGCCCGTGCCCAGCTCATGGGCTGAGGGTCTGAGGCGTTCCACAGCAGCGGGGTGGCGCCCCGCTGACCCAGCGACCTGCCGGACCGGGCCGGCGCCTGGGCGGTTTCGCGCTGTCAGGGGGGTGCGGCAGGCTTGGGGCCATGACGGTGTGGGACGAGCTGGTGGGCCAGGAAGCGGCGGTGGCCACCTTGTCGCGGGCGGTGGCCGGCGACACGCACGCGATGAGTCATGCCTGGCTGCTGACCGGCCCACCGGGGTCGGGGCGCTCCAACGCGGCCCGGGCGTTCGCAGCCGCGCTGCAGTGCCCCACCGGCGGCTGCGGAGACTGCACCGCCTGCCGTACGGCGTTGTCAGGGGCGCATCCGGACGTGACTCTGGTCCGTACCGAGCAGCTCAGCATCGGCGTCGACGAGGTCCGCAGCCTGGTCCGGACGTCGGCCATGAGCCCGACCCTGGGCAGGTGGCAGGTGATCGTCGTCGAGGACGCCGACCGGATCACCGAGCGCGGCGGCGACGCGCTGCTCAAGGCGGTCGAGGAGCCGGCCCCCAAGACCGTCTGGGTGCTGTGCGCGCCGACCGCCGACGACGTCGTGGTGACGATCAGGTCCCGCTGCCGCAAGGTCGCCCTGGCCACCCCCACCCCGGCCGCGATCGCCGCCCTGCTGGAGCGCCGCGACGGGGTCGAGCCGCAGCTGGCCGCGTTCGCTGCCCGGGTGGCGCAGGGCCACATCGGCCGGGCCCGGGCCCTGGCCCGCGACGAAGGGGCCCGCAACCGGCGCCACGAGGTGCTCGTCCTGCCGCCCGACCTGGTCGGGCTGGGAGCCTGCCTGCGGGCGGCCGCGAACCTGGTCGAGGCCACCGCCGAGGAGGCCCAGGCCCAGACCGCGCAGCGCGACGCGGCCGAGCGGGCCGAGCTCAGCGAGGCCCTGGGCGTCGGGGCCAGGGGAGCCCGGCCCCGCAGCGCCCAGGCTGCGCTGAAAGAGCTGGAGGAGCAGCAGAAGGCCCGGGCGAAACGGCTCCAGCGAGACGCCCTCGACCGGGTGCTGACCGAGCTCACCGCGTACTACCGCGACGTGCTCACCGTCCAGCTCGGCACCGGCACCGACCTGATCAACAGCGAGTACCGCTCGGCGATCACCGGGATCGCCCGGCGGACCACCCCGGAGCAGACCATGCACCGGCTGGACGCGGTCCTCTCCACCCGGACCGCGCTCGAGACCAACGTGGCGCCGCTGCTGGCGATGGAGGCCCTGATGGTGCAGCTCGCCGAGAAGGTCTAGGCCCCTACCGGGTCGCCGCCTCCAGCAGCTCCAGCACGTTGCGGTAGGCCTTGCCGGTGGCCCGGCTGAGACCGATCTCGCAGGTCCGGTTCGACGAGATGTACGCGTCGAAGCGGCGCGACGTCACCTCGGCCGTCTCCCGTGCCGTGGCGCTGGCGGTCAGCTCGGGGTGCAGCATGCCGCGGTCCCCGGCGAAGGCGCAGCAGCCCCAGTCCCGCGGCACGTGCACCTCGTCGGCGACCGCCCGGCACAGCGCCACCACGTCATCGGTCGAGCCGAGGTGGGTGGTGGAGCAGGTCGGGTGGATCACCACCGAGCCGATCCGGTGCGTGACCCTCAGCTTGTCCAGCAGGTGCTCACGCACGAAGGTCGGCGCGTCCACGAACCGGATCTCGGGGTGCCTGCGGGCCGCCATCACCTGCAGCCCCTCGGTGCAGGACGAGGCGTCGCAGACCACCGGCACCCGGCCCTGCTCGCTGTGGTGCCAGACCGTGTCCATCACCCGCTGCGACATCACCTCGTACCCGTCGCGGTAGCCCTTCGACTTCCACGGGGTGCCGCAGCACAGCCCCTCGATAGCGCCCGGCACGTACAGGGCGACACCGGCCCGCTCGCACAGCGCCGCCAGCGCCTGGAAGGTGCCGGCCGAGCCCTCCTCCGGGCCGAACATGACGTCGATGCAGGCCGGGAAGAAGACCCCCAGCACCGGGCCGGTGCCGACCACCCCTGGCCGGCGACGCTTTCCGCCTCCGGGCAGGCCGGCGTGGTAGCGGGGCACGGTGTCGGTGCCGAGCACCGCCCGACCCACGTCGGTGACGCCCCGTACGAGCGAGGCCGGGACCTTGTCAGCCACCGTCAGCGCCACCGAGCCGGCCCGGGTGATCGTGCCCCAGGACGCGGCGGCCTGCTCCCAGAGCGTGCGCTCGACCACGTTCGCGTCCTCGGCCCGCAGCCGCCGGACCAGGTCAGCGGTGTTGATCGACATCGGGCAGGCGAGCCCGCACAGCCCGTCGACCGCGCAGGTGTCGACCCCGGCGTACGCGTAGTCACGCTCCAGCTCGGCGACCAGGGCGGTCTCGCCAGCGGCCCGGGCGGCGGCGATGTCGCGGCGGACCGCGATCCGCTGCCGCGGGGTCAAGGTGAGGTCCTTCGACGGGCAGGACGGCTCGCAGTAGCCGCACTCGACGCAGCGGTCGACCTCCTGCTCCACCGCCACCGGCACCTTCAGGTCCTCCGCCGCCCCCGGAGCCGGCAGCACCACCCCCGGGTTGAGCAGCCAGTCCGGGTCCACCAGGGTCTTCAGGTCCCGCATCAGCTGGTACAGCTCGGTGCCGTACTGGCGCTCCACGTACGGGGCCATGATCCGGCCGGTGCCGTGCTCGGCCTTGAGGTTGCCGCCCTGGTCGAGGACCAGCTCGGCCATGTCCTGGGTGAACGCCTCCAGCCGGGCCACCCCCTGCGGGTCGGTGAACCGCTCGTTGACCAGGAAGTGGATGTTGCCGTCCTTGGCGTGCCCGAAGATCACCGAGGAGTCGTAGCCGTGCTGGTCGAACAGACCGGTCAGCCGCTCACAGGTCGGCAGCAGGTGCTCCACCGGGACCACGATGTCCTCCAGCAGGGCGGTCGTGCCCGACGGCCGCGAGCCCGCCACCGACGTGTACAGGCCCTTGCGGACCTTCCACAGCTTGGCCCGCTCCGAGGCCTGCGAGGTGATCTCGAACGGGACGCTCAGCGGCAGGGTCCGGGCCAGCCGGGTCAGGCTCGCGACCCGGTGCTCCAGCTCCAGGGCGGTCTCGGCGTGGTGCTCGACCAGCAGCGCCGTCTGGGCCTCCACCTTCAGCGCCGCGATCGCGGCCGGGGTCCCGGCCAGGGTCTGAGCGACCCGCAGCGAGGCGGTGTCCATCAGCTCGATCACGTCCAGACCGTCGCTGACCAGGGCCGGCAGGGCGGCGGTCGCAGCGGCCAGGGAGTCGAAGACCAGCAGCGCGGTCGCGACGTGCTTCATCACCGGTACGGTCCGGAACCGGGCCTCGGCCACGAAGCCGAGCGTGCCCTCGCTGCCGATCAGCAGGTGCTCCAGGACCCGGGCCGGCGTCTCGTGGTCGACGAACGCGTTGATCCCGTACCCGATGGTGTTCTTCATCGCGAACCGCTCCCGGATCGTCGCGACAGCGGCGGGGGAGTCGAGGACCCGGCGGCGCAGCTCCAGCAGTCCCTGGTGAAGCTGGGGCTCGCGGGCCCGCAGCTCGGCGTCGGCGTCGGGGCGGGCGGTGTCGAGGACGGTGCCGCTGGGCAGCACCATGAGCAGCGAGTCGAGGGTCGCGTACGTGTTGGCGTGGGTGCCGCAGGTCATGCCCGACGAGTTGTTAGCGACGACGCCGCCGATGGTGCAGGCGACCTCGCTGGCCGGGTCGGGGCCGAGCTTGCGGCCGTACCGGGCCAGCTCGGCGTTGGCCCGGTTGACGGTCACCCCAGGCCCGGCGATCAGCAGCCGGCCCTCCTCAGCGACCGAGAGCTGGCGGAAGTGGTGGCGGGTGTCGACCAGGAGCTGGTCCGAGACCGACTGGCCCGACAGCGAGGTGCCGCCGGAGCGGAAGGTGAGCGGGGTCCGGGTCTGGCGGCTGGCGGCCAGCAGCCGGGCCACGTCCTCGGTGCAGTGAGGGGTGGCGACAGCCTGCGGCACCAGAAGGTAGTGAGAGGCGTCGTGAGCGCGGGCGTACCGGTCGATCGCGCTCGTACGGATGTCGATGGAGGCCGGGAACCCCGGGAGGCCCACGACCCGGTTTGCGAGATGTCGTGCCATAACGACACGTTAGGGGAGCGGCGGCCCGCGTGGGTCACGATCGGGCAACCCCGTGTGTCTTGACGGCTCGCGAGGGTGCGGGATGAAACAGTGGAGCGCAACCTAAGCCCGGAGGACCAGCCGTGACCGAGCCCTATCAGCCGACCCCTGACGCCACCCGGACCAACCCGGGCGCCGGGCTTCCCCCGTCCGCGCCGGCACCGCAGAGCCAGCCGAGGACCGGGTCGTCCTCCGGGCCGGGAGCCCAGCCGAGCGCGGCCGTACCGAGCGAGCCAACCGCCGCGACCACGCGCCCGGACGAGGTGCCGGCGGGAGCGCCCGAGGTGCCGGCGGCGCCGGAGGCGGCACCTGCCGCGGAGCCGCTCGCCCTGGACCAGCAGGCCGCAGACCCGGGCGAGCCCACCGCCAGGCAGGCGGCTGACGAGGCCGAGCAGGCACCACCGGCCGCCCAGGAGCACGACCAGGTGATCGCCAGCGACCCGGTGGTCAGTGACCCGGCTGCGACTCAGGCGCTGGTGGTGGACCCGGCTGCGACCGAGACGGCGGCGGTGGACCCGGCTGCGACCGAGGCGGCGGCGGTGGACCCGGCCGCAACCCAGGCGCTGGCGGCAGACGCGCCGGAGGCCGACCCGGACGCACCGGTGGTGGACCCTGCTCCGGCCGAGGCGCTGGCCTCCAACCCTGCTCCGGCTACGGACATCGATGACCTGTTCCGCAGCGAGTCGCCGTCGGCGGCCGCCGGCCAGACCGCCGTACTGAGCGCTCCCGAGAGCGCCCGGCTGCGTCGCCAGGAGCGGGCCGCCGCCCGGGAGCGCTCCCTGGGCCAGGTCCGGGCAGCCGAGACCCCTGACGCCCCGGAGCCCGTGGTCCCGTTCACCACGCCCTCGACGTACAAGCCGTTCCCTTCCCTCGGCTTCCTGCTGCTGCGGCTGGTGGTCGTCGGGGTGCTGGGGGTCCGGGCCTGGCGGCACTGGGCAGAGCTGGCGCTGACCCGGCAGGTCTGGGACCAGAGCCTGCTGCGCAACGGCGCCCTGCTCAGCTGGGTCACCATCGGCCTCGAGATCGGGATCGCCCTGATGCTGCTGCTGGGCCTGGGGACCCGGGTCGCGGGCTTCCTGCTGCTCGCGTACGCGGTGGTGCTGCTGGCCTTCGTGGACTGGGGCGCGGCCGACATCATCCAGCCTGGCTACTTCGGCTTCCTCGGTGACCTGGACCTGGTGCTGGCCGTGCTGGGCCTGTTCTTCGTCACCGTCGGCGGAGGCCGGGCCGGGATCGACGGCTCCATCTACTCCGGCCGGGTCCAGCGCAAGAACGACCGCCTGGTGGCCTGAGGACGTGCGGCCGGCTCTGGACCGGGACCAGCCCAAAGACGCGAGCCGGCGACACCTGGCCGCGCCCCATGAGGTTTGATGGACCCATGACGACACGGGTCTTGTTCTTGGGCGGCACTGGCGTGATCTCGCACGCCAGCGTCCGGCTGGCGGTGGAGCGTGGGCACCAGGTCACGGTGCTGAACCGGGGGCAGAGCAGCGTCCGCCCGGTGCCCGGCGGGGCCGAGCTCATCAAGGCCGACGTCCGCGACCCCGACAGCCTGGCCCGGGCGGTGGCCGGGCACAGGTTCGACACCGTCTGCGACTTCCTGTCCTTCACTCCCGACCAGCTGGAGCAGTCGCTGCAGGCCCTGTCGGGAGCGTTCGGGCAGTACATCTTCATCAGCTCGGCCTCCGCGTACCAGACCCCGGCCCGGGTGCTGCCGATCACCGAGGCCACCACCCTGGCCAACCCGTACTGGCAGTACAGCCGCGACAAGATTGCCTGCGAGGAGCTGCTGGTCCGGCGCTGGCGGGAGCAGCAGCTGCCAGTGACGATCGTCCGCCCGTCCCACACGTACGACCGGACCGGGACGATCCTGGGCGGGCGGCACACGATGCTGAAGCGGCTGCTCAACGGCCAGGAGGTGATCGTCCACGGCGACGGCACCTCGCTGTGGACCCTGACCCACACCACCGACTTCGCCCAGGGCTTCGTCGGCCTGCTCGGGCACGCCGGGGCGCTCGGGCAGGCGGTCCACATCACCAGCGACGAGTGGCTGACCTGGGACGAGATCGTCGGCTGCCTGGCCCGCGCGGCCGGGGTCCGGCCCCGGATCGTGCACGTCCCCTCCGACGCGATCCGCGCCGCCGACCCCGACTGGGGCGACGGACTGCTCGGTGACAAGGCCAACTGCACGATCTTCGACAACTCGCTGATCAAGCGGCTGGTTCCCGGCTTCGCCTGCCGGGTGCCGTTCTCAGTCGGTGCCCGCCAGATCGTCAGCTACTACACCGAGCACCCGGAGATGCTGATCCAGGACGCCGAGACCGAGCAGACAATCTCGACCCTGCTAGAGCGTTATCGGGTGTGAGAGCGGCCATAGGCTGGGGTCGTGTCAGGGGTGATGGCGGTCACGTTCACGCCGTACGGGCGTCTGTACTACGCCGACCCTGGTCCGTACCAGCCGACGGTCGGTGACCGGGTGCTGGTCCCGACCAGCGAGGGCCCGGAGGTGGCGACCGTGGTGTGGGTCGGCGAGACCGGCTCGGTCCCGGGCGGGCTGCCGGTCTGCGCCGGGCCGGCCGGGCCCGAGGACCTGGAGCGGGCCGAGGCCAACACCCAGACCAAGGCCACGATCACCGCGGTCGTCCGGTCGCTGGTCGCCAGCCACCAGATCCCGATGAAGGTGGTCGCCGTGGACTACATCGACCGCTCCGCCGAGTACGGGCGGATGGTCGCCGTCTACTACACCGCGCCGCACCGGGTCGACTTCCGGGCGCTGCTGTCGGACCTCGCCCGGACGCTGCAGGCCCGGATCGACCTGCGCCAGATCGGGGCCCGGGACGCCGCCCGGGTCCACGGCGGGGTCGGCTCCTGCGGCCGGGACCTGTGCTGCTCCAGCTTCCTCACCGTCTTCGAGCCGGTCACGATGCGCATGGTCCGCGACCAGGACCTGACCAGCAACCCGCTGCAGATCCAGGGCGCCTGCGGGCGGCTCAAGTGCTGCCTCGCGTACGAGCACCCGCTCTACCAGGACTTCGACCGCGACGCCCCCCGGCTGGGAGAGCAGGTCGACACCGCTGACGGCCCCGCGGTGGTGGTTGCACGATCGGTCCTGACCCGGTCGGTCACCGTCCGCTGCCCCAGCGGCGAGCACCACACCTGCCCGCTCAGCGAGGTCTGTCGAGGTCCGGGCAAGACCAGCCCCCCGAGCGGGTGAGCACCTTCTCGCCACCACGAGCCGGACGGGCTGACAGACCCCACCGCGACTCGTGCGCACCGCCCGGCACCTGAGCTACCCTCCCCGGTGTGAGCAGCGTCCCGAACGGGCAGAACCCGTCATCCTTCGGCTCGTCCGGCCAGCCGCCCGGTCAGCAGCCGCCTGCGTACCTGGGCAGCGGCGGTGCTCTGCAGCCAGGAGCACTCCACGCCCAGCGCCCCGGCCCGTACGGGAGCGGAGGCCCCCCGTCCGGGCCCGGGCCGCGGAAGTCGTCGGCCGGCCTGACCCTGGGGATCATCGCAGGCGTCCTGGTGCTGGCCCTGCTGGCGGGGGTGGGGATCTGGTGGTCCCGGCAGGGGGAGGGCAACACCCCGCTCCCAACCCCGACGCTCCTGCCGAGCCCGTCCGCCGCCGGGCAGCCGGTCAGCAAGCCGCCCGTCCCGTCGCCGACGGCGACCACCAGCCGCAGGCTGGACTCTCCCGACCGGCCCCAGCTGCCGGTGCCAGACGTGAAGCCGCCGGGCTTCATCAACCCGCCCGCCGGCTCGGGCATGGGCCGCTACACCAGCCAGAAGGTCCTGTGGCAGCCGTGCACGATCGGCGGGGTGGACCTCGAGTGCACCAGGATCGCCGCGCCGCTGGACTACGCCGCGCCGGACGGGCAGGCGCTCACCCTCACGCTGTCGCGGGTGAAGGCGACCCAGGAGAAGGTCGGCACCATCTTCGTGAACCCGGGCGGCCCGGGCTCCGGCGGGATCGGGCTGGCGGCCCGGTTCAACCGGACCGGCCTGGAGATGTACGACATCGTGGGCTGGGACCCGCGCGGGACCGGCACCTCGACCCCCGTGGTGTGCCACAACGGTGCCGAGATCGACGCCCTCATGCAGCTCGACCAGTCGCCCGACGACGAGGCCGAGAAGCAGGCGCTGCTGGCCGGGTACCGGGCTCTCGGGCAGGGCTGCCTGGAGAAGTCCGGGCCGCTCCTGCACCACATCTCCACCCTGGACACGGTGCAGGACCTGGACCTGATGCGCCACCTCATGGGCGACTCCGAGCTCAACTACCTCGGCTACTCGTACGGCACGTACATCGGCGCCGTGTACGCAGAGAAGTTCCCCCAGAGGGTCGGCAAGCTGGTCCTCGACGCGGCCGTGAACATCACCGACGACGAGTCGGTGATCCAGGCCAGCGGCTTCGACCTGGCGCTGGGCAACTACGCCGAGTACTGCGCGAAGTCCGGCAGCTGCCCGCTCGGGTCAACCAAGGACGAGGTGCTGAAGACGATCGTCGACCTGCTGGAGAAGCTGGACCAGAGCCCGGCCACGGGTGACGGGACCCGCAAGCTGACCCAGTCGCTGGCGCTGGACGGGATCGCCATGTTCCTGTACTTCGACTCGTCCGAGTGGGACGCCCTGACCACAGCGCTAGAGCAGGCCAGGAGGGGCGACGGCGCCAGCCTGCTGCGGGTGGCCGACCTGCTGCGGGACCGGAACCCGAACGGGCAGTACGACACCTCCCACTTCGCGTTCCCGGCGATCGGCTGCGCCGACCACCAGGACGACGGGAGTGAGCGGGCGTTCGCCGACTGGCAGCTCAACCAGAAGAAGGCGCCGGTCTTCGGCAAGTACTTCGGCCCGGGGGTGACCTGCACCCAGTGGCCGGTCGCCGGCACCAAGCCGTTCGAGATCACGGGGGCCGGGGCCAGTCCGATCGTGGTGATCGGGGCCACAGGTGACTCGGCCACCCCGTACCAGTTCTCGGCCTGGATGGCCGACAAGCTGGAGTCGGGCGTGCTGGTCACGTACGAGGGCAACGGGCACGCCACGTACGGCAACGGCAAGAGCGCCTGCATCGACGAGGCCGTGGTGGCGTACTTCGCCGAGGGGAAGGTGCCGCCGGACGGGCTGTACTGCAAGCCGTGACCAGCGCAGACGGGCCGTGCAGGGGTACGGCCCGTCGCGTCTGCTAGGAGGACGCCTGGCCAAGCAGCCAGCCCCGGTCGCGGGGGAAGTCGACCGTGACCTCGGCCCCCTCAGCGAGGATCTGGTCCGGGTCGGGGTCGGAGACCACGGCGATGATCCGCCCGGCCTCGGTCGTGATGTCGTACTCGACGGTCGAGCCGTAGAAGACCGCGTGCAGGATCCGGCCGTGGTCGCCGACGACCCCTTCCCGGCTGTCGGCCGGGCTCACCTGCACCGACTCGGGCCGGACCAGCACCACGTGCTCCGTGGCGTCGCGGGCCCCGTCGGCGGCCGGCAGGGTCCGCGCCGTGCCGAGCACCTGGACCGTGGCCTCGCCGTCGCCGTGGCTGGTGACGGTGGCCTTCAGGAAGTTCGCCTGCCCGATGAAGTCGGCGACGAAGACCGAGGCCGGGCGGCGGTAGATCTCCTCCGGGCGGCCCATCTGCTCGATCCGGCCGTCACTCATCACCACGATCCGGTCTGACAAGGCCATCGCCTCGTCCTGGTCGTGCGTGACGTACAGCGCGGTGATCCCCATCTCCTGCTGCAGCCGACGGATCTCGGTACGCATCTGGACCCGCAGCTTGGCGTCCAGGTTCGACAGGGGCTCGTCGAAGAGCAGCACCTTGGGCCGCATCACCATCGCCCGGGCCAGCGCCACCCGCTGCTGCTGACCGCCCGACATCTGAGCCGGGGCCCGGTCAGCCAGCCGGGTCAGCCCCATCGACTCCAGCGCCTCGGCGACCCGGGTCGCGATCTCGGACGAGCCGAGCCGCTGCAGCTTCGGCCCGTACTCGACGTTCTGGCGGACCGTCAGGTGCGGGAACAGGGCGTAGCTCTGGAAGACCATCGACATCGGCCGCTTGTCGGGGGTGAGCCGGACCATGTCCGCCCCGTCCAGGGTGATCGTGCCGCTGGTCGGGGTCTCGAAGCCGGCCACCATCCGCAGCGTCGTGGTCTTGCCGCAGCCGGACGGGCCGAGCAGGGTCACGAACTCTCCCGGCGTGGTCACCAGGTCGATGCTGTCGACCGCGGTGAACGTGCCGGCCTTGGTCGGGAACTGCTTGGTTACCGAGCGCAGCGCCACCTCTCCGGAGGTCGCGGCACGGTCGCTGGGCTGGTCTGTGGTCACTGTCCGCCTCCCACGGTTCGGGCAGCCGGGTTGCCCCGGACAAGGAGTGAGAGCACACCCATCACGGCCAGCACGATGCACAGCAGCACGGTGCTGAAGGCGAACGCGTTGCCGAACCGGCCGGCGTCGACCTCGGCCAGGATCTGCTTGGTCATGATCTGGGTCTGCGGGGTGGTGATGAAGATGATCGCCGAGATGGTGGTCATTGACCGGGCGAAGGCGTAGATCAGCCCCGCCAGGAAGGCCGGCCGGATCAGCGGCAGGGTGACCCGGCGGAAGGTGGTGATGGAGTCGGCGCCGAGCGAGGCGGAGGCCTCGTCGATGGCCGGGTCGATCTGGCGCAGCGCCGCGATCCCGGTCTGCTGCCCCGACGGCAGGGAGCGGATCACGTACACCATGACGATCGCGCCCGCCCCGCCGAGGATGCCGCCGCCGCCGGCCAGCGCCGGGAAGTACATCCGGTTCCCGACGATCCAGGGCGTGCTGAAGGCGATCGCGTAGCCGATGCCGACGACGGTTCCCGGTACGGCCAGGCCGAGCATGCCGAGCAGGTCGAGCGCCCCGGACAGCCGGCGCAGCTTGCGGACGACCAGCCAGGCGATCAGCATCCCGAGCAGGCCGGCGACCGGGGTCGCCAGCGCGGCCAGGAGGGTCGTGTCCTTGATCGACTCGTTGCCGATCCCGCCCAGCACGTACGCGTAGTTGTCGAGGGTGATCTCGTTGTTGATCCCGAGGATCTTGACGAAGCCGCCCAGCAGCACCGTGATGTAGATCAGCGCGACCGTGCCCAGCACCAGGTAGCCGGCCACGATCAGCGGGATCGTGCCCCGCCCCGACAGCAGGGTGGGCTTGCCGGCGGGCTTGCCGGTGACCGAGACGACGCTCTTGCGGCTCACCCAGTAGCGCTGGATCAAGAAGACCAGCACCGCTGGCACCAGCAGCACCACCGAGTACGCGGCTCCCGAGGCGACGTCGTACTCGCCGGTGATCGCGATGTACGCGCGGCTAGCGAGGACGGTGAAGTCGCCCCCGATCACTAGCGGGTTCGCCAGGTCGGCGATCGACTCGACGAAGAGCAGCAGGAAGGAGGCGGCGAAACCGGGCGCCAGCAGCGGCACGGTCACCGTCCGGAACCTCGTCCAGGCGGTGGCGCCGAGGTCGGCGGCTGCCTCGTCGAGGGCCGGGTCGAGCGACTCCAGCAGGCCCTTGAAGTTCATGTACGCGACCGGGAAGAACGACAGCACCAGCACCAGCACCAGCCCGGGCAGCCCGTACAGCTGGGTCTGCCAGCCGAGCAGGCTGTGGGTGATGATGCCGCGGCGGCCGAACAGCGAGATCACCGCGGTCGCCACCGCGAACGGCGGCGAGACCACGGGCAGCAGCGACACCAGGTGCAGCAGCCGCTTGCCGGGCAGCGCCACCCGGACCTGGAGGAAGGCCATCAGGAAGCCGATCAGGGTCCCCAGCAGGCCGACCACCGAGCCCAGCAGGACCGTGTTGCCCAGGATCTTCCGGTTGACCGGGGAGGTGACCATCTCGGTCATCACCGCCGACCCGGCCGGGCTGACCGCGGTGGTCAGGATCCGCAGCAGCGGGTAGATGATCAGCAGCCCCAGCAGCAGCACCACCAGGCAGGTCACGACCAGGGTCGGGACGTCGGTGCTGCCGCGGACCCGCCGGACGGCCGGTTGCCCGGCCGCCGGCGAGGTGACGGTGGTGGCCATCGGTCAGGACTTCGGCTGGGCGGCGACCTCGGCGTCGAACCGGGTGGTGAGCGCCTTCTTCGCTGCGGACGCCCGGTCGAAGTCGTAGTCGACGAGCTTCACGTCCTCCAGCTTCACCATCCGCTCATCGGTCTTCGCCTTGGGGTTGGTGTGCACCTGGTAGGCGCCGGCGGTCGGGCCGACCTCCTGGGCCTCGGCGGTGATCGCCCAGTCCACGTACTTCTGCGCGGCGGCCGTGTTCTTGGCGCCCTTGACGACGGCGACGCCGCCGACCTCGTACCCGGTGCCCTCCTTCGGGAACGAGACGACCAGGTCCATGCCCTGCTCCTTGTAGAGCACGCAGTCGTGGCTGAAGACGAGGCCGACGGCGACCTCGCCGCGCCCGGCGACCTGGCCCGGCGCGGTGCCGGACTTGGTGTACTGCAGCACGTTCTGGTGCAGCTGCTTCATGTAGCCGAGGCCGGCGTCCTCCGAGCCGAGCCGGGTGACCTGGGTCCACAGGGCGGTGAACGCGGTGCCGGAGGTGGACGGGTGGGCGGTGGAGACCTGGCCCTTGAGCTGCGGGACCAGCAGCGAGTCCCACGAGTCGGGCACGTCCACGCCCTTCTCGGCCAGCACCTTCTTGTTGGAGCAGAAGCCGAGGGCGCCGACGTACACCCCGGTCCAGTAGCCGTTGGGGTCTTTGTACTTGTCGGGGATCTCGGAGGCGGTCGGCGAGACGTACTTCTCGAGCAGCTCCTGCTTGGCGGCGGCGCCGTACCCGTCGGCCGGGCCGCCGTGCCAGACGTCGAACTCGGGGGCGGACTTGGCGGCGGCGAGCCGGGCCACGGTCTCGCCGGACGACAGCCGGACGAAGCTGGCCTGGACTCCGGTCTTCTGCGTGAACGCCTTGGTCCACGCGGAGCAGACGGCCTCGGTGGCGCCGCAGGCCACGGTGATCGAGCCCGAGGCCGCCCCCGGGGAGCCTCCGCTGCCGGGCTGGTCAACGACACAGCCCGTCGTGGCCAGGAGCGTGGCGGCGGCTAGAGCGGCCAGACCGGTGGCGCGGGACGGCTTCATTGCGACTCCTCAGGATCACGTGGTGATGCTGCCGTCACCCTAGCGGGCCCTGGTGACGCCAGTCACTGGTGCGGGCAGGACAGGTTCCGGCGGGCCGGACCGCTATAGTTCTGAGCTGGCTGGCCGTACGGCCAGGCCGCTGTAGCTCAGTCGGCAGAGCGGCTCACTCGTAATGAGCAGGTCTGGGGTTCGATTCCCCACAGCGGCTCCGCGACGGTCAGCTGGGGGGCTGACGGGAGGGGACCGTGGCCATGGACCGTACGCAGGTGGCTGGCGACCTGGCTCGGTTGCGGCGGGGCCGGGGAGTGTTGCGGCCCGATCTGGACCGTTCGGTTGGTCTGGCGCTGCGCGACGTCCTTGATATCGACCCGGGCGCCTCGGCCCTGGAGCTGCGGGGCCGGCTGACTGTTGCCCTGACGCACGCGACCTCGCTGCTGAGCCCTGACCTGGGTCGGCTCGCGGCTGCGGCGTACGGGCTGACCGCGTCAGAGCCGACCATGACGAGGCGGCTGGCGGTGGCGGACTTCCGGGACCGTGACGTCCGGACCTGGCGGCGGCGCCTGGTTGAGGCGGACCTGGTCGTGGCCGACCACCTGATCTCGGGGGCCCGGCGCCGGTCCGAGCCGGAGGGCTGGTACTGGGGGTCGTACCGGATGCAGGTCGACGTCTCGGGGCCGCGGCCGGTGTTCACGACGGTCCGGACCGTGGTGGCGGTCGTCGACGACCTGGACGAGGTGCAGGAGCTGATGACCCTGCCCAGCGGCAGGGAGCTGAGCCAGGTGGGCATCGAGGCCCTGTCGGGGTGCCGGCTGGCGGGGGCCGAGAGGGTGTCGGCGAGTGGCTGGCGGCTCCGGCTCGCCCTGCCGGCTCCGCTCGCGGTGGGCGACGAGCAGCCGGTCACCGTACGTTTCACCTGGCCAGAGCGGAGCTGGATTCATCCCCTGGCCGCGTCGATCCCGGTCCGCACGATTGCCGAGCTTGATGTCGAGGTGCGCTTCGGGCGCCCTCGCAGCTGCCAGCGGGCCTGGGTCCTGGACGGGGTGCTCCCGACTGCTTTTTTGGACCCGCCGGGCCCCGGTCAGGTGGTCGAGACAGAGACCGTCTCGGCGCGTTTTGAAGAGGTTCGGCGGGGCCTCCTGTACGGGGTCTGCTGGGAGTGGGCCTGAGACAGTTCCGGGATCGGTAGTCCCCTGTGACCAGGACGGGCCTGGTCAGAAAGGGGGACTGCGATGATTACGCACGGGTTGATCCTGCTTGTCCTGCTGTTCCTGTGACGCAGGGCGGGGGCCGGGCCGCAAGGCCCGGCCTTGGCCGTTGTGGGGGGCCTGCTGCTCGAGGGTACGCCCCGGGCGCGGCGCGGGGCGGCCCAGGTGCTGGCAGCGGCCTCGGCCCGAGGCTCCTGGTGCGCCTGCCAGCGCAGAAGTGTCAGAGGCGTCGTCGATCATCTGCGTACCTCACCAGCGCCGGTGAGGGGAAGCGAAGGAGCCACCATGCCGGGCGCCGGGACCGGACAGAAAGCGGACACTTGCCGCCCCTTCTCGCGGGGCAGGTGGGACACCGGTGGCGGGCCGCTACGGCCTCTGCCAGGCTGCGCCTACTCGGGGAGGGGGGCAGATGAATCCTAGCGACGCCTGCGAAAACAGGCCTGCGGAGCGTGACCTGGACCTGTTCTGGGGAACGGACCTCACCAGTGAGGAGCAGCTCCGCCGGTGGTGGCTGGGAGTCCGGCACACCAGCTGGTGGGCCACCGTCGGGACGGCGCTGGTATCCACGATGGCCGGTGCGCTGGCGCCGGCGCTGCTGGACAGCGGGACCCGGCTCTGGGTCGTGGGTGGTGGTCTGCTCGCGCTGGGCCTCGGCCTGTACCTCGGGTTCTCGTGGCTGGGCCGGTGGCAGGCGAGGCGGCGGGGGATCTTCCTGGCCTTGTTTGCGCTGGGCCCGGGCCACCAGCGGGAGGTGGCCGAGAAGCGGACGGGACTCTTCGAGAACTGGGTGCGCCAGGCCCATCCCGGCTCGCCGCTGCTGGAGTCGTACCGGAAGCCGGTCACTGACTCTGCGGACCTGGAAGTATTTTTCGAGGGCTTCGAGACCCGGGTCCACAGCGCTCGGGCCGTGACCGGGTACGACGAGGCCGATGTGGTGCTGTCGTTCGGTGGTCGCGAGGATGTCGCCTTTCGGCTGGGACAGCGCCTCGTCTCCGGCAGCACCCTGGTCCGTCCGGTGTGGGTGGTGAGCGACACCGACTGGACCTATGAGGAGTCGCACCTGCCAGTGGGCTGCATCCCGGGTCGGAGAACGGGGATGCCGTTTCGAACCCCCAGCGGCCACGTACCCACTCTGAGACGGGGCGGACGGCTGGCTCTGAGCACCGAGCGGGTGGCTGGCGGGGAGCCGCAGGTCACGACCGTCTGCCGAAGCGGAGACCAGTGGCAGTGCTGTAAGTCTGGGCACCGGCACGCGGGCCTGGTGGTGGGGGTGGACACCTCGGCGTCCGGCGACCCGTGCACCTCGCGGATCGCCACCGGGGTCCTGGCCAGTCCGCTGCTCGGGCCCGACGTGCTCCTAGTCCTGGTCACGGCCTCGGCCCTGGCAGAGACCGAGGAGGCGTACCGGGAGCTGCTGGAGCTGACCCGGGACGCGTACGCGGATGTCGAAGACCGCCTGAAGCAGGGGGCTCGGCGCAGTGTCGCCCTGGCGGCACCGTCGGCGTTCTCGGTCCTGCTGGGGGCCCGGTACCTGCCGCCCAAGCAGGGCTCGCCGTGGCGCACCCTCTCGTGGAACCGCGACCACTACGTGTTCTCGTTCGAGCCCGAGACGCCGCCCGCGCCGGCCCAGGTCGCCTGCGACCCGGGGGTTCGGGCCCCGGCAGCGAGTGCGGTCTCAGCCCAGACCAAGGTCGCCTGCGACCCGGGGGTCCGGGTGCGGAACTTCACCCCGCACGACCCGCTGGTCCTGCACATCCCCGACGGCTCGTACACCTTCCCGAAGGAGGGCGAAGCCCGTTGTCAGGAGGAGGTGAGCGAGCTGCCGGAGCTTGGCTTGCTGCCGCAGCGGCAGGTCGGGTACGGGTCGGTGGCAGGCCTTCCGGACCCCGAGCCCGGGACGGTCTTCCTGGTGTCACAGCTGGTGGTCGCCCAGCTGCCGCAGCGCACCGACCTGGTCTTCCCGTACGACACGATCCGCGACTCGCGCGGCACAGCGACGGGCTTTCGGGCCCTCGGACGACTGGAGACCTCATGACTGACGACACCCTGCTGCTGGCCGGCCCGGGCACCGAGGCCGAGGACGGCTGCCGGCGGTTGCGGGCAGCGCCCTGGAACGGTGGCGAGGGCGGGCTGTACGAGGAGGTGCTGGTCGACCTGGACGGTCACGACGTCCCCGCGGCGTTCTGCCGGGCTGAGGTGGTGCTCGTTGACGAGACCTACCTGGTCGTGTCCATCGACCCGGTGGAGACCCCGCGGGTCGGGAAGAAGGGCGGGAAGCTGCAGCTCGGCGGGGAGCCGGTCGAGATCGAGGGCGCCGAGGAGAACTGGCTCGACTCGCTGACCACCGGCGACCTGGGCCGGTGGCAGGGGCGACTGGTCTGGCTGGTGGACGGCGGCAGGGCCGGCTGGTTCGCGGAGCGAAGACGGCGAGAGGAGCAGAAGCGGGACCAGGAGCGCCGACGCCACGAGCAGGAGGTGGACCAGCAGATGCAGGACAAGCACGACGGTGGCCTGGACTTCATCAACCCGTACACCTTCGTGCCGCTGCCACCCAGCGTGCCGCGGGAGAGGCCCGCCGGTCACGAGCGGATGGCAGCAGACCGTGTCAGCGGCTGGTTCGACTGGACCCTGACCATGCGCACCCAACTGCTGCTGTGGCAGGAGCAGACCGAGTTGGTCACCGAGCTGACCTACCCGGGGTCGTCGCTGCGCGGGGTGCTGCGCTCGCTGCACGAGACCCTGACCGGCAGCTGTCTGCGGGTGGTCGACACCGACTACACCCCGGTGCACCGGGAGCCGATGAACGCGTTCCGCCCTGCTCAGGACCGGTTGGCTGTGGTCGAGCGGGTCAACACCGCCGGGCGGGTGACCGCGGTCCGGCTCTGCGACGAAGTGGTCTGGGTCAATGTCGAGAACCTCCGGAATCTCAAGGACGCCGATGGATGTACCCCGTACTCGGGGATGCGGATCACGGTGGACACCCGCGGAGCCAAGGAGAAGCTGGGGCGGACCGAGCAGCACCAGACGGACGCCGTCCGCGTGGGCGGTGACTGGGTACTGCACCTCACCGACCGCGGAGCCCGCTTTGACAAGAAGCAGTACTTCGCCGCGACCGGCAGGGTCGGCGACCAGGTGGTGGAGGTCCCAGGCGAGGTCTGGGAGCGCTACCGGGGCGCCTGCGCCGGCGGGGCTGGGCTACGGGAAGACGCCAGCGACAAGGTTCCCGGTTGCCCCCCAGACGCCAGCGGTAGGGTTCCCGGTTGCCCCACCAGCGACAAGGTTCCCGGTCACGATGGCTGGCCCGGCCAGGAGGCCACCTACCAGTACGAGAGAGACCCAAAGCGCACCATCACCCCTGGCCGGTTCCGGAAGGCCGACGGCTGGCTTGCCGTGGGAGACACAGTCTGGGTGAGCGGCGATGTGCGCAGTGGCCGCTTTGACCTGAAGATGGCGGCGATCTGGCGCCGGCACGGCTCGCACCCGGTGAGCGAGCGCCTGGCAGGCTCGCTGCAGCCGTGCTCCGACCCAGACCTGCTGTGCCCCTCGTGCCGGGTGTTCGGCTCGGTCGACCCGAGTGCGGGGGCCGGGAGCCAGAGCGGCTACGCCTCCCACGTCCGGGTCGGGCCTGGACGGGCTGAGAAGGTCATGAGCAGGAACGTGCAGCTGCCCCCGTTGCGCTCGCCGCACCCTTCGGCGGGCGGGATGTACCTGCGTCATGACCAGGTGCCCGCCAGTGCGCTGAAGGCCAACAGCAAGGACGAGAGCCATGTCGTCGCTGCGCACTGGGGCTCCAAGGCCGACCAGGCCAGGGGCGGCCCGCGCCCGGTTGCGGGCCGCAAGTACTACTGGCACGGGCAGGACAACGACGCCCACGGTCGTCACACGGTACGAGAGACGCCCGACAACCAGCAGGGGTCGGCGGTCGCCGTCGGTACCGGGACGACGCTCACCGCCCGGGTCTGGTTCGACAACCTGAGCCTGGACGAGCTGGCGATGCTGCTGGCGGCGGCCGACCCGACCCGGGCCCTGGGCGACGGCCCGTACGCGATTCACCTGGGCCGCGGCAAGCCACTCGGCTACGGAACCGCCACCACGCAGGTCTCGAACCTGGTGGCCCAGACCGCTGCCCAGCGGTACGGCGGGGAGGAGGGTGAGCAGGTCAGCCTGGACGACCTGCTGCCGCGCAGCCGGGCAGCCGGTGACGACGAGCGGCTGCAGGAGTGCTGGGAGGGGCTGCGGCAGGTGCTGAGACTGGACGCGGTGTCGGCCGACCGGATCTGGTACCCGACCACCGGCAGCTTCTGTGCCCGGCGCACCACGAAGGAGCGGGTCGCGTTTGACCGCTCGTTCGCGTGGTTCGCGCAGCACTCCGGAGCCCGGTTCGGCGATCTGCTGCCGCTGCCCAGGATCAGCGAGCCCGACCAGTACCTGACCACCATGAAGCAGGACGAGTCAGCGCCTGAGAAGGCCACGAACCCGCGGGGCACGAGCCAGAGGAGGCGGCAGTGACCACGTACGCATCGGTCGGGGTTCGCCGGATCCAGACCCACCTGGCCCGGACCCGGTCGCTGTGGGGCCGCCGGGGCGCCTCCGACCAGCTCTGGGACCTGACCCAGCTCCCCGAGAGTGAGAACGGTGCGACCAGCGCCGACACCGCAGCCGACGGGCACCCGAAGCCCCGGCACCACCAGGGTCACGGGGCGCTGGTCGCCAGCGTGCTGAAGGAGCATCCCGGGGTCGAGGTGAACCGGGAGGCGCTCGACATCGACGGGGAGGTCCCGATCCAGGGCGCCGACACCGAGGCGGTCTGGCAGGCGGCCCGACAGCTGGTGCGCCGGATTCAGGAGCGCCAGCCCGCGGTCGAGGTGGTGATCCAGCTCTGGGCCGACCAGCCCTCGTACGCGGCCACCCTCGCCCGGGACCCGGAGGAGCTGGAGGAGTACCTCCCTGCAGTCCGGGAGTACCCGCCGGTGCGGACCTGCGACGAGTGCCAGACCGACGGGGTCAGTGACGTGATCGGCAAGGAGGCCCCGGTCGGGCTGCAGGGCAAGAGTCTGTGCCGGGACTGCTTCCACCGCACCACCACGGGGCGGCGCAAGTCGCTGAGGTTCGCGACCGAGCGGCAGCGGAAGGTCCTGGAGGAGGGCGGAGAGCTGGTCGACGACCCGACGCCCTGGGACGTTGCCGGCAGCCGGCAGCGCCCGCCGGGCCTGCGGGTGGAGGCAGGGCTGCTGTTCGCCCTCAACCAGGACCGGGAACCGCACCTGACCTACCTGGGTGGCTTTCCCGACCTGGCCCGGGTGCCTGCGCTGAAGCGGCCTGACGGGCCCGGCGGCCAGGCGGACGCGGGTGAGATCCGGCGCCGCACGTACGAGGACAACCACACCGCCCTGGTCTTCGCCGACGCCAACGGGCTGGGCGGGATCTTCGCCGCCCTGCGCCGCCGGGCAGCGGACAGCGGTGAGGCGATGAAGCAGCTGAAGTCCTTGTCAGCGGGCCTGAAGCAGGCCACCTGGGAGGCTCTGGTGTCGGCCACCAAGCAGGTGACCGGGCCCGGTGACGAGAGGCTGCCGGTGATCGCGCACCTGCTGGGCGGCGACGACCTGCTGGTGAGCCTGCCCGCGACCCGGACCTGGCCCTTCGTGCGGGCCCTGATGACCGGGTTGCAGACCGAGTTTGAGAAGCGGGTCTACCCGTACGTGCCGGACGGCTTCACGAGGCCCAGCGTCTCGGCGGCCGTGGTGGTCAGCCGGGCCGTGTTCCCGTTCGGGCTGCAGGTCGACCTGTCGGAGCGGCTGCTCAAGGAGGCCAAGCAGTACGGCCGGGGCGCGGACTGGATGATCACCTGGCAGGACGTGACCGCCGACGGACCAGGGTCGGTCTCTCGCACCCCCTGGCGCTGGAGCGAGATGGAGGACCGGACCGCGGCGCTGGACCACCTGGTGCAGATGACCGGGTCGGCGGTCGGGGCGCTGCGCTCCGACCTCTCCCAGGAGGACCTGGTGGGCGCCGCGCTGAAGCTGGAGCACCGGGCCGCCCGGCTGGCCCCCGTACGCGAGCTGCTGAAGAAGCTGCAGGTCACAGACCCCGGAGCGAAGGATGTCCGGCTGCTCAGGGACCTGCTGGTGCTGGGGAGGTGGTGGCGGTGAACGAGCTCACCGTGTCGATCCGGTTCGCGACCGGGTTCCGGATCGGGACCGGGACCGCGGGCGGCGCGTACGACGAGGTGGTGGACCGGAAGGACCTGCTGCGCGCCAGCTCGATGAAGGGGCTGTTGCGGGCCGAGGCCCGCACTCTGCTGCCCGGCCCCGATGACCCGTCGGGCAAGAAGCTCGACCACCCGCTGGTGGACGCGGTCTTCGGGGGACGGCAGCGCCGCGGCGCGTGGCACTTCCGCACCGAGCTTGACGCTGACCCGCAGGTCGTGCCGCAGGTCAACCTCAAGCTCACCGACGACGGGCAGGCCGAGGCCGGGCACCTGCTGGTCAAGGAGCTGGTCGGCCTGCAGCAGGCCCGGCTGCACATCACCCAGACCGGGCCGCTCACCGGCTACGGGCTGCCCGAGGGCAGCGACCCGGCCCGCTACCACCTGGCCCTGCTCCACCTCTCGGCGCGGATGGTGGAGAAGGTCGGCCAGCGCCGTACCCGGGGCCTGGGCTGGGTCGCCCTGGCTGTCGACGGCCGCGATGTCGCCCCAGACCTCGACCTGGTCTGGTCGCTTCGAGAGGACGGTGCGGCATGAGCACCTGGTACGAGGTGATGATCACCGCTCTGCAGCCGGTCAGCGTCGGCCGTTCGGGTGCGCGTGGCTTCTTGACGCCGACCTACCCGTACCTGCCGGGCTCGGTGGTCCGCGGCGCCCTGGCCCGGGCCTGGATCACCCGCCACGGGCAGCCGGGCCAGCGCTTCATTGAGGTCTTCGAGCGGCAGGTCCGGTACGGGCCGGCGCTGCCGCCTGGATTCCGGCAGGATGCGCAGACCGTGGTCCGGTGCAAGTACCACCGGGACGGCTCCGGTCACGAGGAGGTGTACGACCTCGCGTACGGGAGGGGCCAGGTGTGCGACCCGGAGTACGGGACCAGGCCGCCGGACCCGTGCCAGTCCTGGGAGCAGTCGCGTGGGCAGCTGACCTGGGCCGGTGCCGAGACGGTCACCTCGACGGCTCTCGAGCCGGGCACGATCACCGTCGCCACCCAGCAGCTCTTCAGCCGCGGCACCCTGCCGAAGGGCACGGTCTTCACCGGCTACCTGGTGGCCGAGCAGGAGGTCCCCGAGCTGGCCGAGATCGACCGGATTGTGGTCGGCGGGCGCGGCTCGGTGATGGGAGAGTCGAGCGTCACGATCACCCGGGGCGAACCACCGGCCAGTGACACTCACCTGCTGGTCACCCGGACCCCGGCGATCCTGGTCGACACGTACGGGCGCCCGACCCTGGACCCGGGCTTCGCGCTGGATCTGGCCGGGATCACGTCGGGCTGCCGGTGGAAGGAGTGGGCCGGTCAGGTGGTGCGCCCCCGGGACCAGATCGAGGGGATGGGCGGCTGGCACATCGCCTCCGGCCTGCCGAAGCCTGGCGAGATCGCCGTGGCACCAGGGCTGGTGATCGGGCTGGAGCGCCGCGAGGACGTCCAGACGCTGCTGGAGCACGGCCTGGGGCTGCGCCGTCAGGAGGGTTTCGGCTGGCTCGCCCCGTACACACCGAAGGCCCCGCACACCCCGCCTCGGGACCAGGACCAGGAGCCCGCCGAGACCAACCAGTGGAAGAAGCAGGTCGCTGAGCTGGCGGAGTCTCTGGTGCCGGAGCAGGCGTCCTGGCTGGCCGACCAGCTCCGGGAGGTGCCACCCGGCAACACCAAGCAGGCCCAGGAGGTGCTGGACCAGCCGGCAGCTGACTACCTCAGCGGGGACCAGCGTGAGCAGGTGACCCGGCTGCTGACCGGCATGCCGCGCGACCTTCGAGCGGCACTCGCCCACCATCTGGACTCGCGCTACGGCAAGGGGAGTCAGGCATGATGACGAGAACGTACGCGCGGGTCACGGTCGACCTGGAGCCGGGCTGGCGAGTCGGCTCCTGGGCCGCTGCGGCGTCGGACGTGCGGGGCACGGCCCGCGACCCGCTCGACCAGGACCGGCCCTGGGCCCCGGGAAGCAGCGTCGCCGGGTCGCTGCGGCGGGCCGCGGGGGAGCGGGCCGACGAGCTCTTCGGCTGCCTGCGGCCCGGTGCTGAGGGGGAGCCGGTGACCCAGCCGTCGCAGTGGTGGGTGCTGGGCACGGTCCTCACCTCGAGCGGCGACGCCGAGGTGACGATCGAGACCCGCAAGCAGACCGCGATCAGTCGGCACCGTCGGGCCCCGGCGGAGCACGGCCTGTCGGAGTCGGAGGAGGTCGGCCGGGCCCGGCTGCGGGTCTACCTGCGCAGCGACGGCGGCCGGGCCGCTGACCTGGTGGAGGTGGTCAAGGCCTGGACCCCGCAGCTGGGCGGTGGCCGGACCACCGGCCTCGGGGTCGGGACGGTGACCGAGCTGGTTCACCGCAGTGTCGACCTGGCAAGCCGTGACGGGCTGCTCGCGGTCCTGTCTCCGACCGGGGACGCGGCGGCCCGGGTGGACCGGCTGCTGCGCCGCGGCACCACCGAGCAGATCACCCCCGCGAAGCCGAGGCTGGTGCTGGAGGCAACGCTGTCGGCTGACCGGGTGGGGCTCCTGGAGGACGACCAGCTGCGTCCGGGCCGGGCCGTGACCCACGGCTCGCAGTGGAAGGGGATGCTGCGCAGCCGGGTCGAGATGATCGCCCGCTCGCTCGGGCACCCGGCGTGCATCACCGAGCAGAGCTGGACCGGCTGCGGCGGCTGCGACCTGTGCGCCGCGTTCGGGTCAACCACCCGCAGCGGCGCCTGGGAGCTCCACTCCTCCTCCTGGAGCGACGGCGCGACCTCCGGGCGGGGCCGCAACGCCATCGACCGGTTCACCGGAGGCGTACGGGACAAGGTCTTCTTCACCGAGCACCACCGGGAGCAGGTCGAGATGACGCTGCGGGTCACCAGCAGCCGCGACGACGTCCCCGGCTGGGTGACCACGGCGCTGCTGCACGCCCTGCGGGACCTGGACGACGGGCTGTGGGGGATCGGCCCGAGGACCTCGACCGGGCTCGGCACCGTACGGGTGACCAGCGTCACCACCGACCAGCTGGTTGACCTGGCCCGGCTGGAACCGGTCCGGCTACCGCAGCAGAAGGAGGCGTCATGACCTGGACCCTGCTCGGGTACGGGCAGCAGGACTGGCCGAGGGTGGTCGAGCTGGCCCGCGGCATGACCTGCGCCTGGGCCGACATCACCGGTTTTCACGTCGGCGCCTGCCCGCAGACCGTCCCCGCGTACAGCCACCTGTGGGCCTGGAGCGCCGGCCACGACCGGCTGCTGCGGGCCCGGATCGACGGTGACCGGGCGGTCGTCGGGGTCCTCACCACGGCCGGCCCGGACCCGTCTGCCCTGGCCAACGAGCAGGTGGAGGTGCTGGACGGCGCGCTCGACGACGAGGGGACGCAGCCCTTGACGCTGCTGACCTGGAAGCCGGGCGACACCACGATCGGTGAGCAGCCCCCGGAGGTGCTGCCCGGCAGCGTACGCGGCTACCGGATGGCCGGGCCGATGCCGGTCGTCTTCATCGGGGTGGGTGAGACCAGTGCCTGAGAGCTGGTTCGTGCCGCTGCGGCTGGTCCCGCCGGTGAAGCCTGACCACCTGCACGCGGCGCTCTCGCGCTGGTTTGATGTCGGCACCGAGGACCTGCCCGACCGGCACCACGACACGGTCAAGCCGTACACGGTCTCGCCGCTCACCGAGCGTGACGGCTGGGGTGTGGAGGTGAGCACCCTGACCGCGGAGGCGTCGTGGCGGCTGGCAGTCGCGACCCGGTCGGCGCCGGAGATCCGGCTGGGCCGGCAGGTGGCGGCGGTGGGGCGCCCGGTACGGCTGGCGCGGGCCTCCTGGTCAGAGCTGGCCGAGGTGCCGCCGCGGCGCTCGTGGGAGCTGGAGTTCCTGACCCCGACGACGTTCCGCACCGGGCAGCGGGCCTCGCCGTTCCCGGACCTGCGGGTGGTGCTGCGCGGGCCGCAGGTCTGCTGGGACGCGTACAGCCAGCGCCCGCCCCGGCTCCACCCGCCGGACTTTCGGGCCTTGTGGGTGGCGGATGTGGAGCTGCAGACGGTGCAGGTCCCGGTACGGGCGACGACCGTCCCGGCCGCCCTGGGCCGTCTCGAGATCCGCTGCGACGACCCGGCCGTGGCCCGTGCTGTGGCGCCGCTGCTTGCCCTCGCCCCGTACTGCGGGGTCGGGTCGTTCCGCGGCAAGGGCTTCGGCGTGGTCCGGGTCTCCGCCGCCTGACACAGAAAAACCCCCACCAGTTCCGGAGAACGGTGGGGCGCTATGGCCGTCACTCTACCGGACGCTCAGGAGCAGGGCATGACTCTTGCCGAGGCCGCGTACACGCCGGAGAACCTGGCCCGGGCCTGGCTGGACGTGCGGGAGAACGACCTCGCCGATGGGGCCGAGTCGGCGACGGTGACCCGGTTCGCTGAGGACGCCGACCAGGCGCTGGCCCGGCTGCAGTCCGATCTCTGCAGCGGCGCCTACCAGCCGGGGACCCTGATCGAGGTGGTGGTCCCGGGGCGCAGCCATGACCGGCGGCTGGCGGTTCCCCAAGCTGCCGACCGGGTTGTCGCCCGGGCTCTGCTCACGGTGCTGACGCCCCTGGTGGATCCGTGGTTGGGGCCGTCTAGCTATGCCTACCGGCCGGGGCTGGGAGTGGTGGACGCAGTGGTGGCGGTGGCGGCCCTGCGGGACGAGGGCCTGCCGTACGTGCTGCGGACCGACGTGCACGACTGCTTCCCCAGCATCGACGCTGACGAGGCTCACCGGCGGCTGGCGCGGCTGCTGCCGGACGACTCACTGTCGCCGGTGCTGGCGGGGCTGCGGCGGCGTCTGGTGCTGACCGCCGAGGGGCGGCTGCAGCCCGTGCCGGGCCTGCCGCAGGGCTGCGCGCTGTCGCCCCTGCTGAGCAACCTGGTGCTGCTGGAGCTGGATGAGGCGCTGCGGCGAGAGGGCTTCCCGGTGGTTCGGTACGCCGACGACCTGGTGGTCGCGGCCCGACGGCAGGCGGAGGCCTGGGAAGCGGCCCGGCTGGCCGGGGCGGCTCTGGAGAGGATGGGGATGACACTGTCGCAGGAGAAGACCCAGGTGGCGTCCTTCGAGGAGGGGTTCACTTTTCTGGGCGAGGACTTCGGGCCCCGCTACCCACCCAGCCTGAGCAGCGCCGGGATCGAGCCTCCGGAGCAGAAGGTGCTGTACGCGGGGCCGCAGGGCGGCCGGGTGCGGGTCTCGTCGGGGCGGGTGGTGGTGCACTCGAAGGACAATGCGGAGCTGCTGTCGGTGCCGACCAGCCATGTGCTGCGGATGGTGCTGCTCGGCTCGGTCGGGCTGACCGCCGGTGCCCGGGCCTGGGCCCTGGGCAGCGGCGTCCCGGTCATCCTCGCCTCTCGAAACGGTGGTTATCAAGGGATGATGGTGAGCCACAGGGAGCCTCGCCGGGCGCAGCGGCTCCGCGCCCAGCTGGGCTTCGCAGACTCGGCCGCGGCGCTCGACCTGGCCCGCGGGATCGTCGCCAGCAAGATCACCCTGCAGAAGGTGCTGCTGCAGCGGTTCGGGCGCCGGCAGCACCGGGAGACGGTCGCCGACGCCCTCAGCGCTCTGACCGGCTACCTGGAGATGCTGCCGCAGGCCGGGACGATGTCAGAGCTGATGGGGGTGGAGGGCGCCGCCGCGGCCGCGTACTTCCCAGCCTTCGGGGGGCTGTTCCCCGAGCCGCTGAGGTTTCAGACCCGGTCCCGGCGGCCGCCGCAGGACGAGACCAACGCGGCCTTGTCGTTCCTCTACACGGTGCTGCTGGGGGAGTGCGTCACCGCCCTGCACACCGCCGGCCTGGACCCTGGTTTCGGGGTGCTGCACACCGAGCAGGAGAAGCGGCCCAGCCTGGCGCTGGACCTGATGGAAGAGCTGCGTCCTCTCATCGTCGACCAGGTCGTTCTGGATGCCGCACGCCAGTCACGGTTCCGGCCCGAGCACGCCCAGCGCCAGAAGAACGGGGTGTGGCTGACGAAGGCCGGGCGGCAGGTGGTGCTTGAGGCGTACGAGCGGCGCATGAGCACCCGGACCCGGGGCGCCATCCCCGACTTCGCCGGGACCTGGCGCCGCCACCTGCACCGTCAGGCGCAGCGGATGACGAGCACCATCACCGGAGGCGACCAGCCCTGGCGGGGCCTGTCATGGCGCTGACGGTGCTGGCCGCGTACGACGTGCGCGAGGACGCGGCCCGGTCTCGGCTGGCGGCGATCCTGCAAGGCTTCGGCGACCGGGTGCAGAAGTCGGTGTTCGTGCTGGGTGTCAGCGAGGAGGACCTAGAGCTGATCAGGGCCAAGGCCGAGGCCCTGCTCGACCTCGACGTCGACTCGTTCCTGCTGGTCCGGGTGTGCGGCTCGTGCTGGGACCAGATCGAGCAGATCGGCCAGGCCCAGGTGCCCGAGCCGGTCCTGTTCTGGGGTGTCTGGTGACCCTGTGCGCGGACCGGCGTTTCGGCCGTCGGGTGTGTATGGCGTCTGGCAAGGGGAGATGATGCTGAGAGAGGTGGTTGGTAGGGCTGTGGAGAGCCCTCCGCAGGTCGGGTGTGAACGAGGCCCGCATCGCCCCTTGTCACGGACCCGCCAGAGGCGGTAGGTTCTGAACGACCCCCGCGACTCAAGCGGATAGAAACCTCTGCTTCGACCAGCAGCCGACGGTCGCGGTCGGGTTCTGAACGACCCCCGCGACTCAAGCGGATAGAAACCGTCCACGGCCCCGGGCTCTCCTACGGTAACCGGCGCGTTCTGAACGACCCCCGCGACTCAAGCGGATAGAAACATTTTATGCGCGCTTTCGAGCAGTCTTAGTAAGGTTCTGAACGACCCCCGCGACTCAAGCGGATAGAAACGGTCTTGAGCGCCGGGCTGCGCTGGGTCACCGAGGTTCTGAACGACCCCCGCGACTCAAGCGGATAGAAACGTGGCTCTCCTGTTCAGTCGCCGTGGACGAGCGTTCTGAACGACCCCCGCGACTCAAGCGGATAGAAACCGTCCGGTGGAGTTCCACCCGAAGTACTGGCCGTTCTGAACGACCCCCGCGACTCAAGCGGATAGAAACCGTACTCCGCTTGGCTCTTCATGTCGAGTCCCACCCGTTCTGAACGACCCCCGCGACTCAAGCGGATAGAAACCGGTCGACCCTCCGGTACGCCTGGCGTAAACTACCGGTTCTGAACGACCCCCGCGACTCAAGCGGATAGAAACTCAGCGAGCCACAAGAATGGGAGTAAGCCCACGGGTTCTGAACGACCCCCGCGACTCAAGCGGATAGAAACGCGTCGAAGACCGCCCATTCCACGTCTTCGACCCGGAGTTCTGAACGACCCCCGCGACCCAAGCGGATAGAAACCGGGGGTCGGTCCGTCCCTGTGCGGGCTGCCGTTCTGAACGACCCCCGCGACCCAAGCGGATAGAAACGCCCCAGTCAGGCCTGCTCGCGTCTACCGCGTTCTGAACGACCCCCGCGACCCAAGCGGATAGAAACACCGATGCGCACCCACTCCGGCATATCGTCAGCCGGTTCTGAACGACCCCCGCGACCCAAGCGGATAGAAACCGGACGGCGGCTGGGTCCCAGTAGTCCTGGACCGCTGGTTCTGAACGACCCCCGCGACCCAAGCGGATAGAAACGCGTTGGTTTCCTCAACGCATGCCCAGTATGTTCCTTCTGAACGACCCCCGCGACTCCAGCGGATAGAAACCAGCAGGCCATCTCCAACCCACAGGGAGTAGTCGGGTTCTGAGTGACCCTCGCGACTCAAGCGGATAGAAACTCATCTCCTAGCTGTGTGCGCTCTCCACGGGTTCTGAGTGACCCCCGCGACTCAAGCGGATGGAAACCGATTCGGCGAACTACTTTTCGGTGGGCGGGCTCGTTGCCGGGATCCGCGTGGCTTGTGGCGTGGCCCGTGATACCACCCCGGTACCATTGGGGTGTGGCGATGACTCTGTGGCTGGCTGAGGAAGATGAGCGAGTGCTGGCTCGGTTGGCTGAGGAGGATGGGATCAGTCGTCAGGAGGCCGCGATCCGGGCCATTCGCGAGGTGGCCGCCCGACGGGGGCACGGGCGCAAGGTGTCGGATGCTTCGCGACGGGCGCGGGCTCGGTACGGCGACGTGCTGGGCCGCCTTGGGCGGTGACTGAGTACCTGTGGCTGGAGCCCTGGACCTGCTGGTCCGGGTGCGTGGCTCGTGCTGGGGGCAGATCGAGCAGATCGGCCAGGCTCAGGTGCCCGAGCCGGTCCTGTTCTGTTCTGGGGCGTCTGGTGGCTTTGTGCGCGGGCCGGCGTTTCTGCCGTCGGGTGTGTATGGCGTCTGGCAAGGGGAGATGATGCTGGGAGGGCTGGTTGGTAGGGCTGTGGAGAGCTCTGTGCAGGTCGGGTGTGAACGAGGCCCGCATTGCCCCTTGTCAGGGCCCCGCCAGAGGCGGTAGGTTCTGAACGACTCCCGCGACCCAAGCGGATAGAAACGATGATGTCCCGCCCTCCGTCTGGGCCGAAGGGGGTCGTTCTGAACGACTCCCGCGACCCAAGCGGATAGAAACCCTCGAAATGTCGGGGGACATTGTCTATCTCGTTCTGAACGACTCCCGCGACCCAAGCGGATAGAAACCGGTCACCTGCGTAGTACAAGTGCTCTCCGTGTGTTCTGAACGACTCCCGCGACCCAAGCGGATAGAAACTGGTGCTGGCCACAGTGAGTAGTCGCGCTTCCGTTCGTGTTCTGAACGACTCCCGCGACCCAAGCGGATAGAAACCGGTGTACGTTCCTGGCTTCAGCATGGTTCTGATTGTTCTGAACGACTCCCGCGACCCAAGCGGATAGAAACCTTTCCCGGCGGGCTTAGCCCTACCGATGCATAGTCATGCCGAGTTCTGAACGACTCCCGCGACCCAAGCGGATAGAAACAAGCTCCCTATCGTATGATGTTAGGAAAATCATATGTTCTGAACGGCCCCCGCGACTCAAGCGGATAGAAACCTTAATGCGCTTAGCAGTGCCCTTGTGGGTCTTGCTCTGAACGACGTGACTCAAGCGGAGAGAAACTCCGTTCTGCGGACGGCAAAGGCATGCCGACTCTGGTGGGTGTGGAGGAAGGGGCTGGTGTGGCCTCGTTCTGAGCGAGCCCCGTGGAGAGGTCTTCGGGAGAGCCGTGGGGGGACTCTTCGCAGGTTGAGCGCGTGGGGTCTCGGGCTCACTCGCGCTCGTGGAGCGGGAGGGTGGCGTACACCGTCCACCAGCCGTTGTGCTCGCCCGAACGGAAGGTGCCGTGAAGGTCGCTCATCCGGCCGCGAAGGCCGGCCAGGCCGAGGCCTGACTCGGGCAGGTCGAGGAGGCCTTCGGAGAGCTCGTTGAGCACCTCGATCGTGAGCTCGTCCCCGATGGCGATGGCGAGCTCGCACCGTACCCCGGGCGAGCTGTGCTTCACGATGTTGGTCGTGGCTTCCCGCAGCACTGTCACCGCGGTGGGCAGCAGGCCGGGCGGCACCCGGGCCGGGTCACCGTCGAGCCGCCACACGGCGACAAAGCCAAGATCGGCGAGGTAGCCGGCGGAGCGCTCCAGCTCGCGGGCCAGGTCGAGCGACCCCACCCCCTCGCCGGGCGACGGCTCGGCGGACTGCTCCGTGCTGTCGAGGATCCGCGCCAGCCGGCGGATCTCGGCGAGCGCCCCGCGCGCCGACCCCGAGATCGCCTGCAGCGCCTCGCGGTGCTCCCCGGGGTCGTCACTCAGCTCGGCGACACTCGCGCGCATGGCGATGCTCGTCAGCTCGTGCGCCACCACATCGTGCAGCTCGCGCGACAGCTCCCGGCGCTTGCGCCGGTTCTCCGCCACCAGCGCCCGCTCCCGGGCCCGGGCCGCCTCGTCACGTACGGAGGCCTCGGCCCGCTCGCGCTGGGCCCGGCCGACCAGCACCCGCAGCGCCCGGCCCGGCAGCACCAGCAGCAGCACGAACGGCAGCGGCCACAGCAGCCGCCCGTTCACCGCGTCGTGCAGCACCCGCCACGCCAGCTCCCACGCGACCGAGGACACCACCATGACCACCAGCGGCCAGGTCGTGAGCGCGTACGCGGCAACGGCCAGGATGATCGCGAGCGGCAGAAAGACCCCTCGCTCCTCGCTGGTGAGCAGCGCGCCGGCCAGCGTCAGGCCGAACGGCACCAGCACCCAGGAGCGCCGCCACGCCAGGGCAAGCACCGTGCCGAAGTACCCCGCCGCGACAACCACCCTCGCGATCAGATCGGTCGTGGCTCCGGCAGTGAACGCGAGGAGCATGCCGCGGGTCGCGTCGAACACGAGCATGGCGAACAGCGCCACCAGCACCCACCGTACGGGGACCGGCAGCTCGCCGAGCCGGTCCGCGTCGTACGCGGTCAGCTCACCACCCCGCGGCGCATCGCCTCGACGACCAGCTCGACCCGGCCGCAGGCGTCGAACTTTCGCATCAGGCTCACCAGGTGGTACTTCACCGTGGTCTCCGCGATGAACATCGTCTGGGCGATCTCGCGGTTGCTCTGCCCCTCGCACAGGTGCTCCAGCACCTCCCTCTCCCGCTCGGTGATGTGCAGACCGTCCGCGGTGGGACGTGGCCCCGCCCCGCTGCGGCGCAGCTCCTCAATCAGGTGGTGCGTCACGGCGGGGTCGATCGGGCGGTCCCCGGCCTGGACGTCACGCACCGCAGCGACGATCTGGGCCGGCTCGGCGTCCTTCACCACGTACCCCGACGCCCCCGCCAGCAGGCTGTCGATCAGGAACGTGTCCGCCACGTGCCCGGTCACGACCAGCACCCGGGCGCCGCGGCCAGCCGCCACGATCCGCCGGGTGGCCTCGATCCCGTCGCCCCCCGGCATCTGCAGGTCCATCAGCACCACGTCGGGGCGGCACTGGTCCGCCATCTTCACCGCCGCTGCCCCGTCGGCCGCCTCGCCGACGACCTCGACGCCCGGTGCGGCGCCCAGGTACGCGCGCAGCGCGTGCCGTACGAAGGCCTCGTCGTCCACGATGAGCACCCTGATCGTGGCGCTGTCCGGTGCGTACGGGTCGGCCATGCCTGTCACCACTCCTCGTTCTGTGCTGCCCGACCCATGCTGCCTCAGCGGTCGCCCAGCAGCTCAGACAGCGGACGGCGCCACGTCGACCGTACGGCGAGCAGCAGCGCCAGCAGCATCCCCGCCAGCGCCGCTGCGGCGAGCACGGCCGCGGGGAGCGCGTCGAAGCCGATGTGACCGGTGCTCACCTGGTGCAGGCTGAGCGCGTACGCGAGCAGCCCGTACTGCGCCGCCGCCGGCACCAGGGCGAGGATCACCGCGCTGCCCACCACGATCACCGACTCGAGCGCGAGGACACCGGCAGTACCGAGGGGTGTCGCACCAGCGCTGCGCATCGCCACGATGTCGCGGGTGTGCTGCCGCCCGGCCATCATGACCACCGCGATGCTCCCGGCGGCCGAGATCACTGCGACTGGCACCAGCACCACCATGCCCTCCACCTCGTTGGGGGTTGCTCCGGGCGGGGCGATCGCGACCAGGGTGTCGTTGAGCATCCCGTAGCTGGCGAGCAGCCCGAGACCCAGCATCAGCGGCGCGACGGTCGCGGCCGAGCCGGCGACCCGGGCCAGCGAGAGGTGCCGCGCGAGCTGCCACGAGGTCCAGGAGGTCGGGGCGAGCAGCCGCGTCCAGACGGCGATCAGCCCGGGCAGGACCCACGGGGCGGCAAGAGCGCAGGCCAGCACGGCCCCCTGCCCCAGCGGCAGCGTGACCGCGGCAGTGAGGAACACCCCGTCGGCCATCCGCATCACGCCGATGATGCTGACCAGCGGGAGGACTCCAAGCACGAGCACCACGCCGGCGCCGACCGCGTACCCGCGGCCCGGCCGGGTCGCCTCCTCCGGCGCGCTCCGTACCTGGGTGGGCGAGCGCAGCGCCGCCCGCCACGCGGGCACGACGACCGCCGCCACCGACACCAGCGTGAGGACGGCGACCGCGCCGACCAGCGCGACCGGCGAGTACACAGTGGGCAGCTCACGCAGCCCACCCTTGCCGAGGCCGCTCAGCACCTGGTTGACTGCGGGCTGCAGCGGGGCGGACAGCGCCGCGCCGCCGATCGTCGCCAGCCCGCTCACCGCCACGGTCTGCAGGGCGAGCATCCGGACGACCTGCTGCGGGGTGGCGCCACCCAGCCGCCACAGCGACTGTGCCTCGGCGGTGTGCACCGTGACACTGCTGAGCACGATGCCCAGAACCACGACCGCCGGGAGGCAGGTCAGGCCGAGCAGGTTCCCGCCGACCTGCTGGTAGCCGCGGCGGTCGGTGCCGGCTGCGGCGAACAGCGCGTCGGGGGCTGTACTCACCGCAACGGTGAAGCTCAGGCACCAGGTGGTGAACACGGCGACGGTCAGCGCCACCAGCCCGACCGCGGCCCACACCCAGGCGTGCCGGGCCAGGTCGCGCAGTGCCACCCGCGTCATGCCGCCACCACCTGTCCGGCCGCACCGGCCGCGATGAGCTCCTCGGTCCGGGGCCGCTGGAGCTCGTGGATGATCTGCCCGTCGCGCATCACCAGGGCGCGGTCTGCGAGCGCGGCGGCCGTCATGTCGTGCGTGACCAGCACCACGGTGCTGCCCAGGTTCGCCAGGTCCCGCAGCCGCTCCAGCACCAGCGCTCCGGAGCGGGAGTCGAGGGCGCCGGTCGGCTCGTCGGCGAGCATCACCGTCGGTGGCGCGTACATGGCGCGGGCCACCGCGGCCCGCTGCTGCTCGCCGCCGGAGAGAGAGCTCGTACGGTGGGTGACCCGGTGCCCGAGCCCGAGGCAGGTCAGCAGCTCGCGGGCCCGGCCGCGGTCGACCGTGCCGCCCGCGAAACGCGTCGGCAGCAGCACGTTCTCGATGACCGGCAGCGAGGGGACGAGGTTGAGCGACTGGAAGATCACGCCCACGCCCCGGCGGTGGAGCCTCGCCACGGCTGTCTGGCTGGCGCGCGAGATGTCGGTGCCGAGCAGGCTGGCCTGGCCGCGGGTGGGGCGGGCGAACCCGGCGAGGACGTGCAGCAGTGACGACTTGCCGCTGCCGGAGGCGCCGACGAGCGCGACGAGCTCGCCTGGGTACACGGCCGTGGTGACGCCGCGCAGGGCGTTCGTCTCGGTGCCGTCGCCAGGGGCACGGTAGGACAGCCACACGTCGTGGCAGGACGCGGTCGGGAAGGTCTCTGGGGCGCTCATGCCCACCAGGTTTCCCCAGCCGTACGGCGTCGCAGCACCTTCAACTGGTCAGACTTCTCCCCTCCAGATGGACGGGGCCCCCCGTGATCTGGATCGCCTCCTGCTGACGGAGATGAGGGGCCCATGGTGTCGCCCGTCGAGGCCCCAGGCCGGGATGAGAAGACCACCCAGGTCTCTGCCCAGTGAGGCAGCGGTCTGCAGCAGCCAGCCTGGGGCACTCACGAGCTCCAGCTCAGGTCGAGCCTCCCGGGGCGCGGTGGTGGTGGGCCCCGCTGGCCGGGGCTAGCTGGGCTGGGGGCGGGGGGTGCGGTTGGGGACGATGACGGTCTGGAGCTCGCCGACGGGCATGTGGCGGGACCCGGTCGTGGTGAGGGGGATGGTG
>ERZ772827.24-NODE-24-length-92580-cov-17.822567_pt1 | contig 92580 bp, 87 predicted proteins | sample MGYA00580850_ERZ772827 | MGnify/ENA primary metagenome ERZ772827 (study PRJEB29015, sample SAMEA2737950) | human oral metagenome | biome: human oral; feature: human-associated habitat; material: dental | place: China | collected 2145 ... | reverse complement strand
CCGGGGGTTATAGCGAGCCGGCCAGCCGCCGCGAAGGCGGCGGCGATCAAGCACGAGCCGCGGCGGAGGCCGCGGCGATCAAGCACAGCTCGCATGTGAGAGACTCGGGCTCGCGTACGGAGCTGAGGAATCCGGTGCAAGTCCGGAGCGGTCCCGCCACTGTGATCCCCGCCGGGGGCAGCCAGATACTCAACCGGACGCCGAGCACTGATCGGGCGAGAGACCTGAGGACTCCAGATGAGCACTGAGTACCATCCGCGCGCTGTCGCGCCACCCCCAGCCAGACGACTGATCGGCATCGGTGTCGGGCCCGGTGACCCCGAGCTCCTCACGCTCAGAGCCGTACGGGAGCTGCGCGAGGCCGACGCGGTGCTGGTGCCGGCTACCGAGGCCTCCGGCGACGGGCCGGGCCGGGCCGAGCAGATCATCGCCGCCGCTTGTCCGGAGGCGGTAGCGAAGGTGGAGCGGGTGCCGTTCTCGATGCAGCAGCGCCGCGGGCTGAGCACCAAGCGGCTGTCGTCATGGCAGGCCTCGGCCGACGCGGCACTCGCCGCCTTCGCGCGCGGCGCGACCAGCGTCGCCCTGGCCACCGTCGGTGACCCGGCCGTGTACTCCACCTTCAGCTACCTGCGCGGCTATGTCACCCAGCAGCTGCCCGGGGTGAGGGTCGAGCTGGTCCCCGGGATCACCGCGATGCAGGCCCTGGCCGCCGCCTCGACCACACCGCTGGTCGAGGGCCGCGAGGTCCTCGCCCTGGTGCCGGCCACGGTCGGTGAGGAGAAGCTCCGCCAGGTCCTCGACGTGGCCGACTCAGTCACCATCTACAAGGCCGGACGGACCCTGCCGCAGATCCTCGCCGAGCTGCGCGACCACCACCGGCAGGCGGTCGTCGGCACCGACGTGTCCCTGCCCAGCGAGCAGCTGGCGCGCCCCGACCAGGTCGCCGCCGATGCGACCGCCCCGTACTTCTCGGCGGTGCTCAGCACACCGCGCCGCACCACCACCGGAGGGAGCCTGTGATGTCAGACCAGCCGAAGGGAAAGGTCGTCTTCGTCGGCGCCGGGCCCGGCGCGGCCGACCTGATCAGCGTCCGCGGGGCCCGGACGATCGCCGCCGCCGACATCATCATCTGGGCATCCAGCCTGGTGCACCCGGACATCGTCGCTGACCACTTGCCGACTGCCGAGCTCGTCGACTCAGCCTCGCTGCCGCTGGAGGAGCTGGAGCCGCTCTACGTACGGGCCCGCGACGAGGGGCTGCTGGTGGCCCGGGTCCACACCGGCGACCCGTCCATCTACGGCGCCACCGCCGAGCAGCGCGACCTGTGCCGCAAGGTCGGGATCGCGTACGAGTCGGTCCCCGGGATCTCGGCGTTCTCGGCTGCCGCGGCCCGGATGGACGTCGAGATCACCGTCCCGGAGGTCTCCCAGTCGCTGGTGCTGACCCGGCTGGAGGGCGGCCGGACCCCGATGCCGCCTGGGGAGACGATCGCCTCCTTCGCCGCCCACGGCGCCACGATGGCCGTCTACCTCTCCGCAGCCCGCCACAAGGCGCTGCACAAGGCCTTGCTGGAGGGCTACCCGCCCGAGACGCCGTGCATCATCGGCTACCAGGTGAGCTGGCCCGACGAGCTGATGCTGCGCTGTGAGCTGCGGGACCTGTCCGCCACGATGCACGAGCACAAGCTCTGGAAGCACACCGTGGTCCTGGTCGGCCCGGCGCTGGCCGAGGGGCCGATCAGTACCCGCAGCCACCTGTACCACCCCGGCTTCCGGCACGAGTACCGCGCCGCTGAGGCCGCTGCGCAGGCCGACCTGCGCGCCCACGGCACCCGTGGAGTCCTCGAAACCCCTGCCACCACAGGAGATAGTGCATGATTCGGGTCTACGGCTACCTCGGTGAGCTGACCGAGGCGATGCGCCGCGACGTTGCCGCGGCCGACCTGGTGGTCGGCGGGCGCCGGCACCTCGACGCGCTCGACGTACCCGAGGAGCGCCGCCAGGTGCTCGGCCTGATCGGGCCGGCGGTCGAGCGGGTCCAGCAGGCCGGCGCCGAGGCGAAGGTCGTCGTGATCGCCTCGGGTGACCCGCTCTTCTTCGGGGTGGTCCGCCGGATCCGGCAGGCCGGGCTCCCGGTCGAGGTCATCACCGCGCCGACCTCGCTGCAGGCCACCTTCGCCGCTGTCGGGCTGCCGTGGGACGACGCCCAGCTCGTGTCGGCGCACGCCCGCGGCGTCGAGACCGCGGTCCGGGCCGCCAAGGTCCACCCCAAGGTCGGGATGCTGACCGCCCCCAACCGTGGCCTGCCCGAGCTCGTCGCCGGCCTGGCCGGCCTCGGCCGCACGTACGTGGTCGGCGAGCAGATGGGCGAGCCGCAGCAGCGCGTACGGGTGCTCGACGAGTCCCAGGCCCGGGCCGTCTGCGAGGCGAGTGACCTGGTCAGCCCGTACGTGGTGCTGGTGCTGGCGCACCACCCGGACTCCCCGGAGGCCCTCGGCGCCAACCCGGAGCTGGCCGGCGACCCGAACGCGCTCACCGACTCCGACCCGCAGCCCGGGCAGCACACGAACCCCGACGGCTCCGACCGGGACCCGGTCATCGGCCAGGTCATCACCACCGACGCCTCCCTGGCCCACGCCGACACCATCGACGCCGCGCTGCGGGTGACCTCCAGGCGGTACGCCGGCCCGGCCACGCAGGGCCTGGTGGCGGCCTGGTCGGAGTGCGACCTGATCATCTCCCACCTGGCTCTGGGCGCGACCACGAGGATCATCGCGCCGCTGCTGGAGTCAAAGAAGACCGACCCGGGCGTGGTCGTCGTCGACGAGGCCGGACGGTTCGCGATCCCCCTGGTCGGGGGGCATGTGGGCGGGGCCAACGAGCTGGCCCGCCAGGTCGCCGGGGCGCTCGGCGGGACCGCTGTCGTGTCGACCGCCACCGACTCGCTCGGCCTGCCGGCTCTGGACCAGCTCGGCTGGGGCTTCGAGGGTGACGTGGCCACGGTGACTGGTGCGGTGATCGCCGGCAGGCCCGTACGGGTGCAGCGCGACCACCCGTGGCCGCTGCCGCCGCTGCCGAAGAACGTCTCCGAGGCCGCCGAGCAGCCCGTCGCCCAGATCATCGTCAGCGACCGTACGGCCGAGGCGCTGGCCGCCGAGACCGGCGACCTGCCGACCGTGGTGCTGCACCCGCGCTCGCTGGTGGTGGGGATGGGCTGCAACAGCGGCACCGACACCGACCACCTGTACGGGCTGCTGACCCGGGTGCTCGCCGAGGCCGGGCTGGCGGAGTCGTCGGTGTGCCGGCTCACCAGCCACGAGGTGAAGGCCGGCGAGCTGGGCCTGATCCAGCTGGCGCACCGGCTCGGCATCGACTACGTCACGTACCCGGCCGAGACCCTGGCCGCGCAGAACGCCCCGACCCCGTCGGACGTGGTGGCCCGCGAGGTCGGCACCCCGAGCGTCGCCGAGGCATCGGTCCTGGCCAGCGGCGCCCGGCTGGCGGTGACCAAGCAGAAGACACCGGAGGCGACCTGCGCGGTGGGCCGGGTCCCGGCCCGGGGCCGGCTGGCCGTGGTGGGCCTCGGGCCCGGCTCCCGGGACCTGCTGACCCCGCGCGCGGTGAAGGCGATCCAGAACGCCACCTTCGTCGCCGGCTACGCCCCGTACGTGCGTCAGATCCGGGACCTGGTCCGCCCCGGCGCGACCGTCCTGGCGACCAAGATGGGCACCGAGGAGGAGCGGACCCAGGCCGCGATCAGCGCCGCCCGGGAGGGCCGCAACGTGGCCTTCGTCTGCGGCGGCGACCCGGCGATCTACGCGATGGCCTCGCCGACGCTGGAGATGGGTACCGACGGGATCGATGTCGAGATCGTGCCTGGGGTGACCGCCGAGCTGGCCGTGTCGGCGATCCTCGGCGCCCCGCTCGGGCACGACCACGCCACGATCAGCCTGTCGGACCTGCACACCGACTGGGACCTGATCCTGAAGCGGGTCCGGGCGGCCGCCGAGGGCGACCTGGTGACCGTCTTCTACAACCCGCGCTCCAGGACCCGGACCCACCAGCTGCCGGACGCTCTGGCGGTCATGGCCGAGCACCGCCCACCGACCACCCCGGTGGCGCTGGTCTCGCACGCCGAGCGGCGCCAGCAGGAGGTGGTCATGTCGACCCTGGCCGACTTCCAGCCGGAGTGGGTCGCGATGACCACCCTAGTGGTCGTCGGCTCGTCGACCAGCCGGTACGTGACCAGCGGCGACGGCAGGCGGCTGATGGTGACCCCCCGTGACTACCACTGGATGGACGGGCACATCAGCGCCGAGCACCAGGCAAACCACCGAGAGCCACCACGCCGCAACCGACACGACAACAGCGAGGACAACGATGACTGAGCAGACTTCCACGACCACGACGCCGCTGGTGATCGCGGCCCACGGCACCCGCAACGAGGACGGGGTCGCGGCCTGCCGCGCCCTCACTGAGCGGGTACGGCAGAGGCTGGGCGGCGCCCCGGTCGAGCTGGGCTTTGTCGAGCTCGCCGAGCCTGGGATCGCCGAGGCGGTCGCCGCCGCGGTCGCCCAGGCCGACGGGGGCAGCCCGGCCGCGGTGGTCGTACCGCTGATGCTGCACACCGGCGGGCACGTCCGTACCGACATTCCCGAGGCGATCGACGAGGGCCGCGGCGACGCGGAGGTCCGCTACGGCACGCCGCTGCAGCCGGACGTACGGCTGCGCCGCGCGCTCGGGCAGCGGCTGGCGTCGGCGCTGGCGGAGGGGGAGCCGTGGCAGGCCCGCGACGTCGGCTGCGTCGTCGTCGGCCGCGGTGCGGTGGTGCCCGACGCGAACGCCGCCCACTACCAGCTGGCCCGGCTGTTCTGGGAGGAGAACGAGCTGGGACGGGTCGAGCCGGCCTTCATCCAGGTCTGCCGCCCGTCCCTGCCGGAGGCGCTGAACTCCCTTGCCGCTCAGGGGTACCAGAAGATCGTCGTGGTCGGGAACTACCTCTTCCCGGGCAAGCTGCAGCAGTGGCAGGCTGAGCAGGCCCAGGCCTGGGCGCAGTCTCGGCCCGAGGTGGAGGTACGGATCGCGGACGTGATCGGCGACTGCGACGAGCTCGCCGAGGTGGTCGTCGACCGCTACCGGGAGCCGCTCGGCGAGACCGGGCTCGGTGATGGTGCCCCGGTGTACCTGGCGGGGCTGCGGCTGCAGGGCCGGCGGGTGCTGGTCGTCGGCGCCGGGCGGGTCGCTGAGCGCCGCATCGTACGGCTGCTGGACGCCGGCGCGAAGGTGCACGTGGTCGCCCCGAACGCCGGCATCCGGGTCTCCAAGATGGCCGCGAAGGGCCTGGTCACCTGGGACAAGCGGGCGTTCGCCGAGACGGACGTCGAGGGTGCCTGGTACGTGCAGGCGCTGACGAACGACCCGCAGGTGAACGCCCAGGTCGTCGAGGTCGCCACCCGGCACGGGGTCTTCTGCGTCCGCAGTGACCGGGCCGACCAGGGCACCGCCTTCACCCCCGCCACCGAGCAGTCCGGCGGGATCACCGTGAGCGTGGTCGGCAACCGCAGTCCTCGCCGCTCGGCCCGCCTGCGCGACCAGCTCCTGGAGGTCCTGCAGGGCTGACCCGTACGGGCCGCCCGCGCTCAGCCGTGGGCGGCCAGCCCGTGGTCCAAGGTCCAGATCTTCGCCCGGACTCCGGTGCGTCGGCGGTAGTGGTCACGCTCGGTGAGGATGCAGAGGTCGCCCATGCCAACTTCGGCGATGGCGTGGTTGAGGTAGGAGATCTCGGTGCCGGCTCCATCAAGCAACCGCTGGAGAAACTGGGCGTTCCAGGGTACGTCGTGGAAGATCCAGGGGCTCTTCCCATCGGCCACCAGGCGCAGAAGGTGCTCGAACCTCTCCGCCGTGGAGCGCCGGACGTGACCGTCTGGGATCTGGGCCACGAAGTTGCCGGTCTCGATGACCGAGGTGATCGGCAGAATGAACCGGTCACCGCGATCAGTGTGGTGCTGCAGCAGGTCACGCACCGCGGTACTGTCCTGGTCTCGCCCCGGCACCGGAAGCAGGTTGGTGAGCACGCTGGTGTCGATGAACCAGATCGCGGGAGTCATCGCAGCCCCAGCAGCTGCTTGAACTCGTGGTGGTCCTGCTCGGTGTCGTCTGCGAGCAGGGCGTCGGTGGCGACAGCCGAGCCCAGGGTCCGCTCCGCAAGCGCTCGGGCATACCCCGGCAGCTCCCGCAGGGCAGTGATCTGGCTGTGGCCCGAAGCCAGGTCCCGGTGGCAGAGGTAGATCGAGTCGTTGAGGATCCCTTCGGCGGCGTCGAGCAGCGCCGGGCTGTGGGTGGTCACCAGCACCCGGGTCTGGTCCGCAGCAGCATCACGGACCAGGTCGAGCACCCGCGACGCCTGCGACGGGTGAAGACCGTTCTCCAGCTCCTCGATCACGATCTGGACTGCGCCGTCGGTCGCGTCGTGACTACCGGTCCGGGGCAGGGTCTCCTCGATGTCCAGGTGCCGCGACGACAGCAGGGCCGCGGCCACAGCCGTGAACCGGAGCAGCCCGTCGCTCATCTCACGCGCCGGGGTCCGCTCCAGGGCCCCGCCGCGCTGCTCGTCGAGCACCATCATGACGTCGCCCAGCTCGGAGGAGGCGAAGCTGATCTGCTGGACTCCCTCGTCCACCACACCCCGCAGGTGCTGCTCGATGGTGCTCAGGGTTGTCGGCTCCTGCTTGCCGAGTCGCTGCAGGGCAGCTGAGAGGTTCTCGGCCGTACGGCGCAGCTGCGAGTCCCGCTCCGGTACGTAGCCGCGCATCAGGTGCGGGACCGGGTCGAGGTGGAAGACGCCGCGCAGCGCCGTGAGCACCGTCTCGGCGCCCTGCAGCACCCGTCGCTCGGCCAGGGTGGTCCCGGTCAGGGCGGTGGTGATCTGCGTCAGTACGGGCCGGTCGTCTCGCAGTGGAATAGAGGGATTCACCCCCCGTTTACCGTTGTGCACCTCGACCATGAGCCCGGGTGCGGCCGTCCCAGATGCGTCGAACAGGGTTTTCGATGGCGGCGGCATCTTTTTTGACACGCCGCGACCAGTCAGGGTTTCGCGCACGATCCGGAGGTATGGGGTGACTTGGACCTTCACGTCGTAGGTGTAGGGCGGAAAGTCCGCGTAGATGCCATCGGCGACCTCCACGGTGCAGCCGAGATGGAATGAGGTAGACCCGTGCGGGGGAAGCCCCGCCGAGCCGCCTCGGACCGCTCCGGCCTCTCGGCGTCGGCCGTCAAGAGCGTCGGCCAGGTCTTGCCCGCTGGCTAGGCGCGCCAGGGTCTCCAGGCCGTCGAGCGCGTTGGACTTCCCCGAGCTGTTGCGGCCGATGAGCACCGTGACGGGCCCCAGCGGCAGGGTCACGTCGCGGAAGGACTTGAAGGCCCGCAGCCGCAGCTCGCTCAGTCGTGCCGTACTCATGCGGCCAGCCTAAAGGTCGCTACTGACACCTGGCCGGGTGCCGCGTCGTGGCCGACGGCCCGACTCGTACGGGTGACCCGGGCGGGACGCCAGGCGCGGGCATAGGGTGGGGTTTCGTGACAGAGCCGCCTCGGACCCCTCCGACCGCTGCTGTCAGCGCCCGGTACGCGCGGCTGCCGAGGGCTGGGACGAGCCCGGAGATGGCGCTGCGCAAGGAGCTGCACCGTCGCGGCTGGCGGTTTCGGGTGCAGTACCGGGTGGACGGGCTGCCGCGGCGCTCGGTCGACATCGCCTTCCCCCGGATTCGGGTGGCGGTCTTCGTCGACGGCTGCTTCTGGCACGGCTGCCCCGAGCACGGCACCCGGCCCCAGACAAACAGCGACTGGTGGCGGTGGAAGCTGCAGAAGGTCAGCGACCGTGACGCCGACACCACCCAGCGGCTGGAGGAGCTCGGCTGGACGGTGGTGCGGATCTGGGAGCACGTCGACGCGGCGGACGGCGCCGACACCGTAGAGTCGGTCGCTGCGCCGCTGCGGTCCTCCAGCAGGCCGGCAGCTCGCGGAGGTTGACAGCGTCGACCCGGTGCTCCAAGCTGTCGCCTGTGGCCGCTGCGTTCACCTTCGCTGACCTGTTCGCCGGGATCGGCGGCTTTCATGCGGTTCTCTCCCACGCCGGCGGCCGGTGCGTCTTCGTGTCGGAGATCGACCAGGAGGCGCTGGCCACGTACCGGCGCAACTGGCTGCCGGATGGTGACGGTGACGTGGTGGTGAATGAGGACATCACTACAGCCACCCCGGAGACTGGAGACCTGGTGGGCGTGCCGCGCCAGATCGACGTGCTGGCGGCCGGGTTCCCGTGCCAGCCGTTCTCCAAGTCGGGCCGCCAGGCGGGCATGGACGAGGCCCGCGGAACCCTGTTCTGGAACATCGCCCGAGTGCTGGAGGAACGTCGCCCGTCGGTCATTCTGCTGGAGAATGTCCGCAACCTCGCCGGGCCCCGCCACCGCCACGAGTGGGACGTGATCGTGCGCGAGCTGCACCGCATCGGCTACCGGGTGTCGGCCACGCCGTCGGTGTTCAGCCCGCACTTTCTGCCGCCATCACGGGGAGGCACGCCCCAGGTCCGCGACCGGGTCTTTCTGCTGGGGACCTTCGTCGGGCCGGGCCAGGCCCCTGACCCCACCACGGTGCCGCCGACCCTCGTACGCGAGCCCGTCGCCGGCTGGGACCCGCAGCGCTGGAGCACCGAGTGGGTCCTCGACTCCGACGACGAGGTCGACCACCTCGAGCGCTATGACCTGACCACGACCGAGCGGGCCTGGATCGACCACTGGGACCTACTCGTGCAGAGTCTTCCGCCCTGCAGTGAGCGCTCACGGCTGCCCGGCTTCCCGCTGTGGGCCGACCACTGGGTGACCGAGTCCAGCCTGGACCCGCGGGCGCTAGAGAAAATGCCGTCCTGGAAGGCGGACTTCCTGGTCAAGAATGCCCGGTTCTATGACCAGCACCGGCGCTTCTTGAACAGCTGGCTGGCCGACCCGGTGGTCCAGACCATGCCGCCCACTCGGCGAAAGCTGGAGTGGCAGGCGCAGAATGCCACCTCGCTGTGGGACACGGTGATGCACTTGCGGCCGTCGGGAATTCGAGCGAAGCGGCCCACGTACCTGCCGGCCCTGGTGGCGATCACCCAGACCAGCATCATCGGCCCGCGCCAGCGCCGGATCACACCCCACGAAGGAGCCCGCCTGCAGGGGCTACCGAAGTCGTTCACCTTCGGCGACCAGCGCGATGCCGCCTCGTACAAGCAGGTCGGCAACGGCGTCTGCGTGGGAGCCGCCTGGTACGCCCTGCGCCGCCATGTCGAGCGTGACCAGGCCGACATCCCCACCCACATCGTGCACGCGGTCCTCCAGGCCCCGGCCAACCCCTCACCAGACGCGCTGGCCCCGGCCGCCCACGCATAGCTACCAGCCCGTACGGGCGATCACAGCGCCGCGCCGGTCCGTACAGATCACCTCCACCGCGACCGGCGCTCCGCGCAGCACGTCCAGCGCCTGGGTACGGGCGGCAGCGGCGATCTCCCCGGCCAGGTCGACCCCGGCCTCGGCGCAGCGACTGACCGCCCCGGCGACCGTGGTGGCGTCGCGTACGGCACCGGCGAGCTCCGGGGAGGCGCCGGCTGCGGTCGCCAGCTCGGCCAGGTGGCCGGTGTCGACCTGGGTCCGGTGCGAGTGCAGGTCGAGGTACCCGTTGGCGAGCTTCGACAGCTTGGCGACCCCGCCGCAGATCGTCAGCCGGGGCAGCGGGTGGCGGCGCAGGTACTTCAGGACGGCCCCGGCGAAGTCGCCCATGTCGAGCACCTCGACGCCCTCGTACAGGCTGGTGACGGTCGCTTCCGAGGTCGACCCGGTGCAGGCCGCGGCATGGGTGGCGCCGCTGGCCCGGGCGACGTCGATGCCTTCGTGGATGGAGGCGATCCAGGCCGAGCAGGAGTACGGGACGACGACCCCGGTGGTGCCGAGGACCGAGATCCCGCCGACGATCCCGATCCGGGGGTTCCAGGTGCGGGCGGCCAGCTCCTCGCCGTGGTCGACGGCGACCTCGACCACCGCATCGACCTGGCCCGTCTCGGCCCCGGCCAGGCCGAGCTCGCGGGAGGCCTCCAGCAGGTTCTCGGTGATGTACTGCCGAGGCATCGGGTTGATCGCCGGCTCCCCGACCGGCAGCGGCAGCCCCGGACGGGTGATGGTACCCACCCCCGTACCCGCGACGAACTGGACCCCGGTCCCGGGCGCTCCGCGCCGTACGGTGGTGCGGATCACCGCGCCGTGGGTGACGTCGGGGTCGTCGCCGGCGTCCTTGGTGACCGCAGCACTGGCCTCGTCGCCCGCCAAGGACTCGCTGGTCAGGGCGAACGCCGGCCGCCGGCCCTGCGGCAGGGCCACCTCGACCGGGTCAGGGAAGTCGCCGGTGTGGAGCGCGACCCAGGCGGCCCGGGCCCCGGCCGCGGCGCAGGCCCCGGTCGTCCAGCCCGGGCGCAGCTGCGACGAGCTCAGCTGGGCGGCCCGCCCGGTCGGGCGTGAGGCCTGCCGGCCGGTCTCGGCCAGGGCCGCGTCATTGCCGGGCCCGGGCGGCGCCGGGTCGTTCCCCGAGGCGTCTGCGCTGGCCGGAGAGGGGTCGGGGGAAGCCGGAGTGAGAGCAGAGGCCGGAGAGGTCCCCCCAGACGGGCCGGCCGGTCTCGCCGTACCGGTCGGCTCCGGAACCCGGCCCTCGCTCACCGGTGCTCGTTGGTCAGCTCGTCGGACGAGGCGATCGCGTTCACCGCGGCCACCGTCACCGCCGAGCCGCCCCGGCGCCCGAGCAGGGTCAGGTACTCCAGGCCCAGGTCCGAGTCCACCAGGGCCTGCTTCGACTCGGCAGCCCCGACGAAGCCGACCGGGATCCCGACCACCCCGGCCGGGCGGGCACCGGTCTCCTGGCAGACCTCAAGCAGCCGGAACAGCGCTGTCGGGGCGTTCCCGATCGCGACCACCGCCTGGTCCAGCAGCTCGTCGGCCGCCCACAGGTCGACCGCGGCGCAGGTCTTCGTGGTGCCGCGCTGCTGCGCCAGCTCGGCCAGCCGGGGGTCCTTGATGTGGCAGACCACCTGGTTCTCCCGCGGGAGCCGGGAGCGGATGATCCCGGTCGCCACCATCGACGAGTCGCACAGGACCGCCGCCCCGGCGCGCAGCGCGTCCCGGCAGGCCCGGGCCAGGCCCGGGGTGAAGGCGATGCTGTCGGCGATCGTCGGGTCGCCCGAGGCGTGCACCATCCGTACGACCACCGGCTCCAGGTCGTCTGGGAACCGGTCCAGGCTGGTCTCGGCGCGGATGATCCGGAACGACTCCCGGTAGATGTCCGAGCCCTGGTTCAGGTACGAGCCGCTGCCCGGGGTGGGGGAGGTCGGGTGGTCGGTCATCGCGGCTCCTTCTGGACGGTCGTTGACCAGAGCCTAACCGGAACCCGTCGCTGCCCCTTTCTCCCCGCTGTGGCAAGGGTGAACGCTCTCGTCGTACGCACGGTGCTCGTCTCCAGCCACCAGCTCGGAGAGATGGCACGCATGGCCGACGACGTCGGGTCGCCGGGCCGGTGCCGGCATGACATGATGTCTGGGACAAGTGAACAGCCCACTCGGTCGCCAGACGGAAGCCGGGAACTGCCGGCACGGACGCGCCACTGTGAACACCCTCCAGGGTGGGAGTCAGACACGCCTGGCAGACCGAGCCTTTCCAGGACGGGACGCGGATCCCGAGAAAGGAGACGGCCCCCGTGCACATTGCCGAGGGAATCCTCTCACCAGCCCAGTGCGCCCTCTGGTACGCAGCCAGCGCGCCCTTCGTCATCCACGGCGCCCGCAGCGTCGTCCGGCAGGTGCGGGAGCACCCCGAGAACAAGCTGCTGCTGGCCACGGCCGGCGCCTTCACCTTCGTCCTGTCGGCGATCAAGCTGCCGTCGGTGACCGGCTCGTCGTCGCACCCGACCGGGACCGGCGCGGGCGCGATCTTGTTCAAACCGCCGGTGATGGCCTTTCTCGGGATGATCGTGCTGGTCTTCCAGGCGCTGCTGCTCGCTCACGGCGGGCTGACCACGCTCGGCGCGAACACCTTCTCGATGGCGGTCGTCGGGCCCTGGGCCGGGTACGGCTGCTACCGGCTCACCAAGAAGCTCGGCGGCCCGGACGCCCTGGCGGTCTTCATGTGCATGGTGATGGCCGACTTCGTCACGTACTGCGTCACCAGCCTGCAGCTGGCACTGGCCTTCCCCGACCAGCAGTCCGGGATCGCCGGTGCGGCCGAGAAGTTCCTCGGGATCTTCGCCATCACCCAGATCCCGCTGGCGATCGCGGAGGGGGTCATCGGGATCCTGCTGTTCCGGTTCCTGGCGAAGGTCGCCACCCCGCAGCTGCAGACGCTCGGGGTGCTGCGCTCGACGGAGGTGGCTCATGCCTGAGACGACGACGCGGGACCGCTCGCTGACCAGTGGCGGGAAGTGGGTCACCCCGGTCCTGATCGGGCTGCTGGTGGTGATCTTCGCCGTCAGCATGGCCCTCGGGGCCGCCAAGACCCCCGAGGGCGAGGAGGGCTTCAACGGCACCGACTCAGCCGCCACCGAGGCCGCCCAGGAGGCTGGCGCCGAGCCCTGGTTCACGCCGGTCTTCGAGCCGAGCTCGGGCGAGGTCGAGTCGGGCCTGTTCGCGATCCAGGCCGCGCTGGGCGCCGGCGTCGCCGGGTACGCCCTGGGCCGGATGAGTGGCCGCAAGAAGGGCCGCGAAGAGGCTCTGGCTAGCCAAGACGGTGACTCTGCCGAGGCCTGATGCACATCACGTCACTCGACGACGCCGCCTGGGACTCGCCCTGGCGGCGTCGTGCCGTGGGCGAGAAGGTCCTGCTCTCGGTCGGCCTGGTCGTCACCGCCGTGTGCACCCCGACCTGGCCCGGGACCGTGCTCGTCGCGGCCGCCAGCGTGGTCGCGGTCCTGGCCCTGGCCAGGATCCGCCCCCGGGTGCTGGTGCAGGCGATGTCGGCGCCGCTGGTGTTCCTGCTGCTGGGCGGGGTGTCAGTGCTGGTGAGCGTCGGCGGCAGTGCCAGCAGCCAGGCCTGGTGGAGGCTTGGGATTCTTTCCGTCAGTGCTGAGTCCTGCCGGCAGGCAGTCCAGCTGGTGGCGCACGGGGTGGCCGGGACCCTGGCGGTCATGGTGCTGGCCGTGACCACACCGATGGTCGACCTGCTGACCTGGCTGCGCCGGCTGCGGGTGCCCGACCCGCTGCTGGAGATCGCGTCCCTCACGTACCGGCTGATCTTCGTGCTGCTCGACACGGTCGTCACCGCCCACGAGGCGCAGCGCTGCCGGCTGGGGGACGCGCCGGTCGGCCCGCGGGCCTGGCGGCGGCGCTGGGAGAACACCGCCTCGCTCATGGGCTCGGTCGCCGTACGGGCCTGGGCCCGGGCCAGCCGCCTCAACGAAGGCCTGGTGAACCGGGGATTCGAGTCGTCGCTGGCGACCCTGCCGATCGCGCGGCGGCGCTCGGTGGGGTTTGAGGTCGCGACGCTGGCGCTGCTGGCGGCGACCTGGGTGGCCTGCTGGGCCCTGACGGGACGGTGGTGGCGATGACGGCTCTGCTGCGTACGGAAGCGCTGTGCGCGACTCACCCGGGCCGGCCGCTGGTGCTGGACCACGTCTCGGTGACGATCCGGCGCGGGGTGCCGGTGGCGCTGCTCGGCGCGAACGGCTCGGGCAAGACGACCCTGCAGCGCTGCCTGTCCGGGTCGCTGGTGCCCAGCTCGGGGCGGGTGCTGCGCGGCGACACCGAGCTGACGCATGACCGGGCCGGGCTGCGGGCCCACCGCCGCTCGGTGCAGATGGTGCTGCAGGACCCCGATGACCAGCTGTTCAGCGCCGACGTCACCCAGGACGTCTCGTTCGGCCCGATGAACCTGGGCCTGCCGGTCGACGAGGTCCGCGAGCGGGTCGCCGAGGCTCTGGAGCTGGTCGGGGCGCAGCACCTGGCGGAGCGGGCCACCCACCAGCTCTCGTACGGGGAGCGCAAGCGGGTCGCCGTCGCGGGTGCTGTCGCGATGCGCCCGGACCTGCTGCTGCTGGACGAGCCGACCGCCGGGCTGGACCCGGCCGGGGTCAGCCAGATGGTGGCGGCGCTGAACCGGCTCCAGGAGCACGCCACCACGGTGCTCATGGCGACCCACGACGTGAACCTGGCCCTGGCCTGGGCTGATGAGGCGATCGTGGTGGTCGACCACCAGGTGGTGCAGGGTCCAGTCGCTGAGGTCCTGGCCGACGCGGACCTGGTCGCCCGGGCCCACCTGGAGAGTCCCTGGCCGCTCGCCCTGGCCGCCGAGCTCGGCCTGGCTGGCCGGCCCCGTACCCTGGACGAGGTCGTCGCTCTGCTGCGTACCCGACCGTAGGCGCCTGTCAGCCGTACCTCCACCCCGAGGGGCGTGACCTGTGTCGGCTAGCGTGGACGGGTGAGCAGTCAGCAGCCGTTCTCGAACCAGCCGAACCCGTACGGGCCGCCGCAGGCCCCGGGGCAGCCGTACGGACCTCAGGGGACCAGCCCCTCGGGTCTCCCGGGGCAGCAGCCGTACGGACCCCAGGGGACTAACCCCTCGGGGCCGGTCCCACCGGTCGCGCCTGGTGCGCAGGCGGCGGGTCAGCTCCCGCCCGCGCAGCCCGGGTTCCCTGGGCAGCCTGGTGCGCAGGCGGCGGGTCAGCTCCCGCCCGCGGCGGCGGGTGCGCAGCCCGGGTTCTCTGGGCAGCCAGGGTTTCCTGGGCAGTCGGGGGCGCCTGGTGCGCAGGCGGCGGGTCAGCTCCCGCCCGCGTCCGGTCCGCAGCCCGGGTTCTCTGGGCAGCCGGGGGCGCCCGGCTCGTACGGGCAGCCCGGCCCGGGGCCGCAGCCGCCCACGACGGGTGGCTCGCGCAAGAGTCTGCTGATCGTGGTCGGGGTGCTGGTGGGGGTGCTGGTGCTGGGCGTGGCCGCCGTGGTCGGCTACCGGTGGTACCGGGCCGAGCCGGTCCTGCCCGGGGACAAGGTCAGCCAGGTCTTCACCCCGCCCCTGGGCGGCTTCAAGGGCCAGACCTCACCCGACGACATGTCGAAGTACAAGGGATCGACCACAGGCTGCCAGTTCACCGCCTTCATCGCGACCCTGGGGGACGGGGACCTGGGTGTCGGGCTGAAGATGCAGGACGGCGGCGGGGGTGGGGGCATGATCGTCACCTTCACCACCGCCGAGCTGGCGAAGACCGCAGCCTCCTCGGTTGACGCCAAGATCATGGAGTGCACGAAGGGTGACTGGGACCACCAGGAGACCACCGGCAGTCCCCACACCCGCACCTACACCCCCCAGGACAAGGCCGGACAGATGATCGTGGTCCAGTACAGCAACACGGTGACTTTGCTGTACGACACGGACGAGGAGCTGCCTAGCGACCTGCCAGCCCAGATCAAGAAGCGCATCGACGAGCTGGCCGCGTGACCGGCGCTCGCGCATGAGCAGCCTGGTCAGGGGGCGGTCCAGCTCCAGGCGGTGACCGTACGGGCCGGCTTCCAGCCTCGAAGCTGGCCGATCTGGTCAGCGGTCTCGACCCCGAGCCGTACCAGCTCTCCGCCGAGCCGGGCCGACAGCTCCGCCAGCAGCACCTCGGCCTCGATGGTGACGCCGTGCACCACCAGCCGTCCGCCCGGGCGGAGCCGCTGCTGGCAAGCGGCGACGATGTCGGCGGTGGCGCCGCCGCCGATGAAGACCGCGTCCGGGTCGGGCAGCGTCCCCAGCGCCTCGGCCAGGCTGGCCTCGACGACCTCCAGCTGCCCAGGCAGGGTCAGTGCCTCAGCGTTGGCGCGGGCGTTGCGGGCCCGGTCGGCGCGGCGCTCCACCCCGACCGCCCGGCAGGTCGGGTCGGCCCGGCACCACTCGACCGCGACCGAGCCGGCCCCGGTCCCGAGGTCCCACAGCAGCTGCCCGGGCAGCGGCCGCAGCGCGGCCAGCGCCACCGCCCGTACCGGGTGCTTGGTGATCAGGCCGTCGTGCACGAAGTGCTCCTCGCCCAGCCCGGGCGTACGGCCAAGCAGACGGGTGTCAGGGTCATGGGTCACCCCGGCAGACTAGTTCCCGCCCGCCAGGGCTCCCAGCGCGACCGACGAGATCCAGCTCACCATCACCCCGGAGGCCGCCGACGAGCTCGACCCCGACCCGGTTACCGAGCTCTCGCTGGAGGATGCCAGCGGTCTGGCCGAGGTGCACCAGTCGGGTCCGGGCGATGCTGGTGGCCACCGGGGAGCGGCGAGACGGGTAGCCGCGGCCCCGACCTACCGCCACCTCGTCCGTACGCGCTTGCCAGGGCTGTGACACAATCACTGGGCCGGCTGGGAGGAATCCGGTGCGGGGCAGCCAGCCCTCAACCCGGAGCGGTCCCGCCACTGTGAGTGCCCCAGCACAAGCCAGGTCGACCTGGCCGGCGGCGATGCGGACGAGGATCCGCGAGGAGGTTGTGCGATGCCCCGGGCCCAGGCCGGTGCCAGCCCTGACGACGGGCTGACCACGCGCGAGCGACGGCTGCGCCCGGTGCTGATGGTGACCACCGGCGACGGCAAGGGCAAGACCACGGCCGCGATGGGGACCGCGCTGCGGGCCTGGAGCCAGGGCTGGTCGGTCGGGGTCTTCCAGTTCATCAAGTCCGGGCGCTGGCAGGTCGGCGAGCGCAGCGCCTTCGAGGCCCTCGCCGAGACCCATGCCCGCACCGGCGCCGGCGGGCCGGTCTGCTGGGAGGTGATGGGCACCGGCTGGTCGTGGTCGCGGGCGTCCGAGACGACCGAGCCGGCGCAGCGCGCCCAGGAAGGGTGGCAGCGGATCCGCGAGCTCCTCGCCGCCGAGGCGTACGACCTGTACCTGCTCGACGAGCTCACGTACCCGCTGCGGTGGGGCTGGCTCGACGTGGCCGAGGTGGTCGAGACCCTGACCGGGCGGCCCGGCTGCCAGCACGTCCTGGTCACCGGGCGCGACGCCCCCGACGAGCTGGTCGCGGCCGCCGACATCGTGACCCGGATGGAGAAGGTCAAGCACCCCTTCGACGCGGGGCAGCGCGGGCAGGCGGGCATCGAGTGGTGAGCATCCCGCGGGTCCTGGTGGCCGCGCCTGCCTCCGGTGGTGGCAAGACCACCGTCGCCACCGGGCTGATGGCGGCGCTGCGGCTGGCCGGGCACCAGGTCGCCCCGTACAAGGTCGGCCCGGACTACATCGACCCCGGCTACCACGCGCTGGCCTCCGGGCGGCCCGGTCGGAACCTCGACGCCGTCCTGTGCGGGCCCGAGCTGATCGCGCCGCTCCTCGCGTACGGGTTCATCACCCCTAGCCCCGCAGATATTGCCGTGGTTGAGGGGGTGATGGGGCTGTACGACGGGCAGCTCGGAACCGGCGCCGGCTCCTCGGCCCAGATCGCCCGGGTGACCCGGACCCCGGTAGTGCTGGTGGTCGACACCGCCCACGCCTCGCTGACCCACGCCGCGGTGGTCGCCGGGCTGGCCGGGTACGACCCGGAGGTCACCGTGGCCGGGGTGGTCCTGAACCGGGTCGCGTCGGCCCGCCACGGCGCCGAGGTGCGCCGCGGGATCGAGGCGCTGGGAATCCCGGTGCTCGGTGAGATCCCTCGTCAGCCCGGGATCTTCGTCCCGTCGCGGCACCTGGGGCTGGTCCCGGCCGCCGAGCGGGACGCCTCGGCCGCCCAGGTTGAGGCCCTGGCCGAGGTGGTCCGCGGGTACGTCGACCTGGACGCGGTGCTGCAGGTGGCGCGCTCGGCGCCCGACCTCGGCGCCGAGGCGTGGGACCCGGTACGGGCGCTGCAGACCAGCCCCGGCGGGCAGGCGCTGGCCGAGGCCCGGCAGGGCTCGGCGGGTCGCCCGGTGGTCGCGGTCGCGGGCGGGCGGGCCTTCACCTTCCGCTACCCCGAGACCGTGGAGCTGCTGGAGGCGGCCGGCTGCCAGGTGGTCGAGATCGACCCGCTGCGCGACCAGGGCCTGCCGGAGGGGACCTGCGGGCTCTACCTGGGCGGCGGCTTCCCCGAGGTGTACGCGCCCGAGCTCGCCGCGAACGCAGCCCTGCACCAGGCGGTTCGCGACGCCGTCGCGGACGGGCTGCCGGTGGTCGGGGAGTGCGCCGGGCTGCTGGTGCTCTGCCGCCGCCTGGACGGGCACCGCATGACCGGGGTGCTGCCGCTGGACGCGGCGATGACTCCGCGGCTGACGATGGGCTACCGGACCGCGACCGCTCCCGCGGCGACGCTGCTGGCCGCGGCCGGCGAGCAGGTCACCGGGCACGAGTTCCACCGGACCGCGGTCACACCCGCGGCGGAGCTCACCCAGGCCATGGGCGACCGGTCGGCCGGGCCGAGCGCTCCCCACGCCGCTGATCCCGCAGCGACCAGCGGGAACGTCCTCACAGAGTCCTCGGCCTGGCACCTGGAGCTGCCCGGCGGCGGCCGCGACGAGGGGGTGGCCAGCGCGAGCGTGCACGCCTCGTACCTGCACCTGCACTGGGCCGGTGTCCCCGGCTGCGCAGCCCGGTTCGCCGCCCAGGTCCACCGGTACGCCGCCCGGGCCGGTCTGCGGGGCACGCCGGGCCGTACGGCCGCCGGGCCCACAGGCCAGGGGAGCCAGTGCGGGGGTAGGCCGCCGCGGCTGGAGCACGACGCCGGGCCCGCGGGCCAGGGGAGCCAGAGCCCCGACAGCCACGGCCCGGACCTGCACCACCACGGCGACCGGGACCTGGCCCCGGGGCTGGTCGACCTCGCCGTCAACGTCCGGGTCGCGGCCCCGCCGGACTGGGTGGTCGACCAGATCACCGCCAGCGCTCTGAGCTGGGCCTCCTACCCTGACCCCGGCCCGGCCCGGGCCGCCCTGGCCCGGCTGCACCAGGTCGACGAGTCGATGGTGCTCCCGACCGCCGGCGGCGCCGAGGCCTTCTGGCTCCTGGCCAGGGGGATCACCGCCGATCAGCCGACCGTGGTGGACCCGCAGTTCACCGAGCCCGAGGTGGCCCTGCGAGCCGCCGGGCGGCGTGTCGAGCGGGTGCTGCTCGGCCCGGCCGACGGCTTCCAGCTGAACCCGGCCCAGGTCCCGGCGGCCGCTGACCTCGTGGTCGTCGGCAACCCGACCAACCCGACCGGCGTGCTGCACCCGGCCCAGACCCTGCTCGGGCTGCGCCGCCCGAACCGGGTGGTGGTCGTCGACGAGGCCTTCTGCGACGAGCCGGGGTCGAGCCTGATCGGGCCGCAGATGGACGGGCTGCTGGTGCTGCGCTCGCTCACCAAGGCCTTCGGCCTGGCCGGGGTCCGCGCCGGGTACGTGGTCGGCGACCCCGACCTGGTCGCCCGGCTCGCCGCTCAGCAGCCGCCCTGGTCGGTGTCGACACCGGCCCTGGCCGCGATCGAGGCCTGCTGCACTGGCGAGGCGCAGCGCTGGCTGCAGCAGCAGGCCGCCGACCTGCCCGGGATGCGGGCCGACCTGACCGTACGGCTGCGCCGGGTCGGGCTGCAGGTGGTGGACTCCGCCGCCCCGTTCGTCCTGGTCGACACCTCGTCGCTGGGCCGCTCGTCGGTGCGGCCGGCGCTGGCCAGGCGCGGCTTCGCGGTCCGGCGAGGGGAGACCTTCCCTGGGCTCGGACCCACCTGGATCCGGGTGGCGGTCCGCGACCACGCCACCCACACGGCCCTGGCAGATGCCCTGGCCAGCCTCGACTTAACCACAGATGACAAGGAGATTCGATGACCGTACGGTATGCGCCGGAGCTGTCGGCAGGCACTGTCACCCTGGTCGGTGGCGGGCCTGGCGACCCGGGGCTGCTCACCCTGGCCGGGCTGGAGGCGGTCCGGCAGGCCGACGTCATCCTGTACGACCGGCTGGCCCCGGTCGAGGTGCTCGACGAGGCGCCAGGCCACTGCGAGAAGCTCCCGGTCGGGAAGGTCCCGCGCGGCGAGTACGTGCCGCAGGAGCGGATCAACGCGCTGCTGGTCGAGCACGCCCAGGCGGGGCGGAAGGTGGTCCGGCTCAAGGGTGGTGACTCCTTCGTCTTCGGTCGTGGTGGTGAGGAGTGGCAGGCCTGCGCCGCCGCCGGGGTCCCGGTCCGGGTAGTCCCCGGCGTGACCTCGGCCGTCGCCGCCCCCGAGCTGGTCGGGATCCCGGTCACCCACCGGCACCTGGTGCAGGGCTTCACCGTGGTCTCGGGCCATGTCGCCCCCGATGACCCCCGCTCGATGCTGGACTGGGCCCAGCTCGCGACCAGCCCCACCACTCTGGTGGTGATGATGGGCGTGGCCCGGATAGGCGAGATCGCCGAGCGGCTGCTGGCCGGTGGGATGAGCCCCGAGACCCCGGTCGCGGTGGTCCGCAACGCCTCCCTGGCCACCCAGCAGACCTTCCGGTCCCGGCTCGGCACGGTCGCCGCCGACATCGCGGCCGAGGGGATCAAGCCGCCCGCGATCACGGTCATCGGTGAGGTCGCCGGCCTGGACCTCGACCACACCGACCCCGCCACCCGGACTCCGTCGGACCACTGAAGGAGCCACCACCAGGAGAAGCACCGACTTCTGAGAGTCATGGGCCCACCGTAGAGACCCCCTCTGACAGCTTCTGGGGACCTGAGACCCTGCGTGCACCGACTGGCGACGGTCACCGCCGGAGGGACCCCGCCCGACTGGCCGCGGTCCGGGACGGCTGCTCCCGCCGCGTGATCGGCTTCAGCGAGACGAGCCCGAGGCCTCAGCCCGACAGCTGCTCCTGGACCCAGGCGGCGGCCTCCTCGGCGGTGGCGACCTCGGCGGTCGCCGGAGAGACCGGCGGGCGGGCGACCATCACCACCGAGACCCCGAGCTCGGCGGCCACGACCAGCTTGGGGTCCGGCTCGCTGCCTCCGGAGTCCTTGCTGACCAGCACCGACGCCCCGTACAGGAGCTGCCGCTCGGCGTCTGGGCTGAAGGGTCCGCGGGCCTGCAGCACCCGCCACCCGGCCGGCAGGTCGACCGCCGGCGGGTCGACGCAGCGTACGGTCACCGGCCGCGGCCCGAGCACCAGGTAGTGCGGCACCGGCTGGCGGCCCACCGTCAGCAGCACCGGCCCGGTGCCGGTGCAGGCGGCGGCCGCCTCGTCGTGGCCGGCGACCCAGGTCCAGTCCCGCGACTCCGGCAGCGAGCGCCAGCTCGGTGCGCAGAGCCGCAGCAGCGGGACCTGCTGGGCGGTGCAGGCGGCGCTGGCATGCTCCGACATCGTCGCCGCGAACGGGTGGGTGGCGTCCACCACCAGCCGTACCCGCTCGTCAGCCAGCAGTCGCCGCAGCCCGTCCGCACCGCCGAAGCCGCCGTGGCGGACCGGGCCGGGAACCGGCAGCGGGTCGACGGTCCGCCCGGCCAGCGAGGTGAGCACCTCCACCCCGGCCTCGACCAGCAGCCCGGCCAGGGCCCGGGCCCGTCCCGTACCGCCGATGATCAGCACATCCACGGGGCCCATCCAACCAGCCGGCACCGATGTGCGAGGATGTGCGCGGCCCCAGGTGGAACCCGGTGCGAGTCCGGGGCGGTCCCGCCACTGTGAGTGCCAGCACCGTCTGGTACGAGCCAGGTCATCTGCCGGGCTGCCGAGCCCCGACCGGGGCCCGGCCCACGCGAGGGTTCTGGCCTTGGCGACCCGGCCGCCTGCGAGTGCACAGGCCGCCTGCGCCCGGCCACGCCCGGGCCCAGGAGAACCATGACCAGCACTCATCTGCCTGCCAGTCTCGCCGCCGACAGCCTGCTCGCCCGTACGGTGGCCGCGATCCGCCCCGCCGACCCGGAGGCCCTGGCGGCCGCCCACGCCCGCCAGCAGGTCCTGATCAAGCCCGAGGGCTCGCTCGGCGAGCTGGAGACCTTGTCGGTCCGGCTTGCGGGCATGTCCGGGCAGGTGCCGCCCCCGGTGCCGAGCCGCCCGGTCGTCGGGCTGTTCGCCGGTGACCACGGCGTCTGGGCCCAGGGCGTCTCGCCTGACCCGCAGGACATCACCGCCCAGATGGCGGTCGCGATGGCCGCCGGCGGTGCCGCGGTCTGCGTCCTGGCCCGCCAGGTGCAGGCCGAGGTGTGGGTGACCAATGTCGGCGTGGCCAGCGAGCTGCCCGCCGGCTGCGGGGTCCGTGACCGCTGCGTACGGCGCGGCACCGCCGACATCTCGCAGGGTCCGGCGATGAGCCTGGACGAGGCCGTGGCGGCTCTCGAGATCGGCATCGCCACCGCCGAGGAGGCGATCGCCGCCGGCGCGGACATCCTGGTCACCGGGGAGATGGGGATCGCCAACACCACCCCCGCGGCGGCCCTGATCGCCACCTTCACCGGCCGTGACACCGCCGAGGTGACCGGGCGCGGCGCCGGCGCCAGCGACGAGCGGCACGCCCACAAGATCGCCGTGGTCCGCACGGCCCTTGAGGTGAACCAGCCCGACCTGGCCCAACCGGTGGAGACCCTGGCCGCGGTCGGCGGGCTGGAGCACGCCGCCATGGCCGGGCTGGTCCTGGGCGGTGCCGCGCACCGGGTCCCGGTGGTCGTCGACGGGGTGATCGCCTGCTCGTCGGCGCTGGCCGCCGTGGCGATCGCCCCCGCCAGCCTCGACTACCTGGTCGCCGGGCACGCCGGGGCCGAGCCGGGCATCACCGCCGCCCTGAAGGTCCTGGAGCTGCCAGCGCTGCTTGACCTGGGGCTGCGTCTGGGTGAGGGCTCCGGCGCGGTGCTCGCGGTGCCGGTCGTGCAGGCCGCGGCCCACATCCTGGCCGAGATGGCGACCTTCGAGGACGCCGCGGTGACTGACATCAAGGTCACCGGCGAGGTCGAGATCCCGGCCCAGAGCTGATGTCTGTCTGGCCTGGGCCACGCGCTGTTTCCAGGGTCGACGGACCGGCCCCGGGGGGCCGCCCGCCGCGGGTCCTGGTGCTGGGCGGGGCCCGGTCTGGGAAGTCGACCTGGGCCGAGCAGCGCCTGGCCCAGGCCTCGGCAGTCACCTACCTGGCGACCTCGGCCCGCGACCCGGACGATGCCGAGTGGGAGGAGCGGGTCCGGGTCCACCAGGCCCGACGCCCCGCCCACTGGCGCACGGTCGAGAGCCTCGACCTGGCCCGGGTGCTGCTGGAGGACGACGACTCGCCAGTCCTCGTCGACTGCCTGGCGGTCTGGCTGGCCCGGGTGCTGGACCAGGCCGGGGCCTGGCCCGACGAGCACGGGGCCCGCGGCAGCGAGCGCTGGGCCGAGCACCTGGACCGGCAGGTCGAGACGCTGCTCGACGGGCTGCGCCGGACCGAGCGCGAGGTGGTCCTGGTGAGCAACGAGGTCGGCCTGGGCGTCGTACCCGAGACCGCCTCCGGCCGACTCTACCGTGACCAGCTCGGCCGGCTGAATGCCCTGGTGGCGGGCGTCTGCGACGAGGTCTGGCTGTGCCTGGCCGGGATCGCCCGGCGGTGGGCGTGAACCGGCGGGTGCCGGGGGTCGTCGCGGCCCTCGCGCTGTTCTCGGTGGTCCCGGTGCCGCCCCTGCCGACGGTCGACCGGGCGCTGGCCGGGCGCGCGATCCGCTCCTTCGGCTGGATGGGGATGCTGCTCGGCCTGGTCGCCGGCCTGGTCGTCGCGGGAGTACTGGCCACGGGGGCCAGCCCCTGGCTGGCGGCGGTCCTGGCCCTGGCCTGGCTGGCCGCGGCGACCGGGGGCTTCCACCTCGACGGGGTCGCCGACACCGCCGACGGCCTCGCCTCCCGCAAGCCGGCCGACGAGGCGCTGGAGATCATGAAGCGTTCCGACATCGGCCCGATGGGGGTGATCGCCCTGGTCCTGGTGCTGCTGGTGGACCTGGGATCGCTGACCAGCCTGGCCGGGACCCTGTCCGTACGGCCGGGAGCCTGGTGGCGGCTGGGACTGCTGATGCTGGTCGGCCCGAGCGTCGCCCGGGCGGCGGTCCTGCTGGCCAGCCACCCGTCGCTGCCGTGCGCCCGGCCCGGAGGCTTCGGCTCCCTGGTGGCCGGGGTCACCTCGACCCGTACGGCCGTGGTCCAGCTCGGCCTGCTCGGCGCAGCCTGGGCCGCGACCGGCTGGGCTGTCGCCGGACCGGTCGGGGCCGTGGTCACCGTGGGCGCCTGCGCCCTTGCCCTGGCCTGGTCGGCCCTCTGGGCCCGGCACCTCGTACGGCGTCTCGGCGGCCTCACCGGCGACTGCTTCGGCTCCCTGGTCGAGACCACCCAGCTGGTCTGCTGGCTGCTCCTCGCCCTCGGGATCCGGTAGTCACCCGGTCGGTCGCCTGGAAGCACCGGCGCGGTCGCCTCGTCCGGGATAGCCTGCGAGAGCCGGGGGAAGCATGACGGCCGTGGCTCGAGGAGGGCACGCAGTGAGCGACTGGGCAGTGGCAGCGCAGAACCTGGTCCGGCGCAAACGAGCCTGGGCGGTGGCAGGTGCCATCACAGCGGCGGTGCCCATCATCATGGGGATGGCCCTTTGGGGCGAGGGCGCCGGCTCTCTGGTCCAGGGCCTGGCACCGGGGAGCCTGGGGTGTCTGGTCTGCTGCCTGGTGGCCCGCACGATGTTGGACCTGGGAAAGGACCACAGTCAACCGGCTCCGGGCCGTCAAGCTGGCCCGGCTGCTGGGCTACTTCTTCGCTTTGGCTCAGATAGCCTCGGTGTTCCTCATGGTGGTGGTCGCTCACTGGGAAAGGCCGCTCTGGACGACTCTTATGGCGATCGTCTTGGCGCTGGCTACCGGGTTCACGACCGTGATGGCCGTCAGCCGCCCGTCCAGCCGCACCTGGCCGCCTCAGCAGCCTTCCCGACCGCCTCAGGCGCTGCCACAGTACGAGCAGCCGCCGTGGGCCGGGTGGCCCGGGCCGGTCTCGGCGCATCACCCCGAGCAGCAGGACCTGCGGTGAGCGGGCTCCCACCCAGACCGCGACGGGTGTGCCAGCAGATGACTTAGCCGGCGAGCCGGCGTACCTCGGCCAGCAGAGCCGGCATCGCCGCCTCGGCGTCGGCCAGGGTGTCGTCGAAGCCCGCGTCGGTGCCGTACCAGGGGTCGACCATCGGCTCGCCCGGTGCCCGTCCGGGGATGAAGTCCGTGACCAGACGGATGTCGGCGTCCGGCGCCAGGCGGGCCAGCCGCTCGCGGTGGTAGTCCTCGGCCGCGACGAACAGGTCCACCTGCTGGGCGTCGGCGGCCCGCACCTGGCGGGCCCGGTGCCCGCCCGCGTCGTACCCGGCGGCCCGCAGCACCCGCTGGGCACGGCGGTCGATCGGGTTCCCGAGCTCTTCCGCGGAGATCCCGAAGCTCTCGGCCTCGACATCGACCCCGGCCTGGGCGGCGTGCCGCTGGAACACCCGCTCCAGGACCGGGGAGCGGCAGATGTTGCCCCAGCAGACGAAGGCGACTCTCATCAGGCTCCGGCGAGGGTCGCCACCAGGACCGCCTTGATGGTGTGGAGGCGGTTCTCGGCCTGGTCGAAGACGATCGACGCCGGCGACTCGAAGACCTCGTGGGTGACCTCAAGCCCGTCGCTGATCCCGCACTGGCGCTGCACCTCGGCTCCCAGCGAGGTCTCCAGGTCGTGGAAGGCCGGCAGGCAGTGCATGAACTTCACGTCCGGGTTGCCGGTCATCCGCAGCATGTCGGGCGTCACCCGGTACGGCAGCAGCATCGGGATCCGCTCCAGCCACACCTCCTTCGGCTCGCCCATCGAGACCCAGACGTCGGTGTAGATCACGTCGACGCCCCGTACGCCCTCGGCCACGTCGTCGGTGAGGGTGATCCGGGCCCCGGACGTCTCGGCCAGGTCGCGCGCCATCTGGACCATGTGGGGCCAGTTCTGCAGCGACGTCGGTGCCACGATCCGGACGTCCATGCCCAGCAGGGCGGCCGTCACCAGCAGCGAGTTGCCGGTATTGTAGCGGGAGTCGCCCACGTACGCGAAGGAGATCTCCTGCAGCGGCTTGCCGACGTGCTCGCGCATGGTGAGCGTGTCGCACAGCGACTGGGTCGGGTGCCACTCGTTGGTCAGGCCGTTCCAGACCGGCACCCCGGCGTGCTGGGCGAGCTCCTCGACCAGGAACTGCCCGGCGCCGCGGTACTCGATCCCCTGGTACATCCGGCCCAGGACCCGGGCGGTGTCGGCGACCGACTCCTTGTGCCCGATCTGCGAGCTGGCGCTGTCGAGGAAGGTGGTGTGGGCGCCCTGCTCGTGGGCGGCCACCTCGAACGCGGCTCGGGTCCGGGTCGAGGTCTTGGCGAAGATCAGGGCCAGGTTCTTGCCGGTCAGCCGGGGCTTCTCGTGGCCGGCGCGGCGGTCGGCCTTCAGCTCGGCGGCCAGGTCGACGAGGTACGTGAACTCCTCGGCCGTGAAGTCGGCCTCCTTGAGAAAGCTGCGGCCCTGCAGGTTCACCATGGTGACGCTCCGTTCCAGGTAGGGAGGACCGCCACTCTAGTGCGGCCAGCCGACCGCGGCGGGGTGTCTCACGCCCACCCGTACGCTCGGGCGGCCGGGCGTCGGGGTGCCGGGTGGGCCGCACAGCAGCGGTCGGAAGCCGTACCGGCGGGTCGCTGGGCGCCACGGCAGCGGGCCCCGGCCCGCCGTTGTGCGGTCGCGGTCTTGCCTACACTGGCCGTCTATGTACATCCCCGGCCACTTCCGGCTGCCCGACGACGCCCTGGCCCGCTTTCTGAGCACCCCCCGGCCCGGCAACCTGGTGACCGTGCACGCCGACGGGCCCCTGGCGACGCTGGTCCCGTTCTTCTTCGACCCCGAGCGGCGGGTGCTGACCGCGCACCTGGTCCGCAACAACCCGCAGGCGGTCGAGCCGCCGCTCGGCCCTGGGCTGGTGATTATTGACCTGGCCGACGCGTACGTGTCCCCGCACGACTACGTCACCAACCCGGAGCTGCCGAACGTGCCGACCTGGGACTACATCAGCATTCACGCTCACGGTCCGGTACGGGTCGTTCCGGACTCGGCGGCCGCCCTGGCCGCGGCGGTCGAGCTCACCCGGCGGATGGGCGACGCCGACACCCTCGACCTGGTCGGCGAGGAGAAGCTGGCCAAGATGAGCCGGGCGATCGTGGCGGTCGAGCTGCAGGTGGAGCGGCTGGAGGGGAAGGCGAAGATGAGCCAGAACCGCCACCCGGACGACATCGAGAGCCTGGCTGTGGCCCTGGAGCGGCAGGGGGAGACCGAGATGGTCCGCTACCTGCGGGAGGTGAGCCTTCCGTACGCGCAGGAGCGGTACGGCCGGATCGAGCAGATCCGCGGTGAGCACCGGGAGCGGATCCGGCTGTCTGGCTGCCCGGTCAAGCACTGACCCTGGGCCCACCAGCGGTCGGCTCCGGGCTTCTCAGCCGTCGCTGGAGCCGGCGGCAGCGGGTGTGACCGCCTCAGTGGCGCCGTCTGTACGGCCCGGGCCAGGCGGCCCGGCGCCCGGGCCTGCGGCGACGACGCCCCGCGGCCAGGGGCTCATGGCAACAGCTGTCCTCAGGGATCTCTTAAGAGGGGTCGCGAATCCCTGTAGCAACAGGGACTGTGCTCTCTCAGGTGGTCTTAGACAGGGGTGCCTGCGGCACTGACCGGGGGCTGGTCTAGGGTCAGAACCGGTTGCCCACCCCGGTGCCATGGGTACTGAATTCCTTCAGGCTTGGGTTCGCTCCAGGAGTGGGCGGCCTGGCCGGTGCGCTGCTGCGCTCCGGCTCGTCCACGCCAACGATGACGAAAGTCCCCGGATTCTCCGTCTCGACCGACCGGAAGGAGTATGCACTTGCGTACCACCGCCGTCGCCGTGATGCTCGCACTCACAGGTCTGCTGGTCCCGGTGCACACCGCGAACGCAGCCCGAGTCATCACCGTCTCACCCCAGGGCTCTGACGCCTCTGGCCAGGGAAGCGATGCCGCTCCCTATGCCACGATTGCGAAAGCCCTCCAGGTGGCCGGAGACGGCGACACCATCCAGCTCAAGTCCGGCACCTACCGGGAGGGCGAGCTGATCGCCCCCCGGTCGGTGAAGATCGTCGAGGCGCCCGGCGCGACCGCGGTCCTCGACGGCTCCGAGGTCATCGACGCCTGGAAGGCGAACGGTGACGGAACCTGGTCTACCCAGCGCACCGACCTGGTGCGGTTCTGTGACGTCTGCACCACTAACAGCAGTCCCGAGGCAGAGGGCATGGCCCGGTTCCCGGAGCAGGTCTTCGTTGACGGGGCGCCGCTGCGTCAGGTCGCGAGCCGCTCCGAGCTGAAGCCCGGTACTTTCTGGGTCAACGACCCTGACCCGATCACGAGCATGCACCAGTCGAAGCCGCGCCGCGGCGTCTCGTACGTGCTGGGCTCGGACCCGGCCGGGCACCGGGTGGAGATCGTCCAGAAGCTCCGTGCAATCACCATTACCGGTTCTGGCCTGGTCTGGGACGGTGTCGACGTACGGCGCTACAACGCCCACCAGGAGTGGGGATACGTCGACCCCGAGGTTGGCAAGCTCACCGGCGGTGGTGCCTTCGTGGTTGCTGCCCAGGGTGTCCAGATCAAGAACGCGACCTTCAGCTACGCGTCCTCGGCCAGTGCCGTGGCGCTGGACTCGGCCGCCAAGGCCGTGGTGTCCCACAACACCTTCACCGACAACGGTGCGGTGGGCCTGAACGCCGACAGGTCCCATGACCTGACCATGGAGGGGAACACCTTCTCGATGAACAACCGGTCGGGGTTCATCACCACCGACTGCGGAGCGTTCTGCACGCTGGCTGACGTCAAGATCACCCACACCCTGCGGCCGCGCTACCTCGGCAACCGGCACGACTACTCGAAGTCCTCGGCACAGCACTCGAACCCGGACGTGACCAGCCCAGACCGGCTGATCGGGGTCTGGCTGGACGAGGGCGTGATCGGCGCCACGATCGCCAGGAACCACTTCGTCAACGTGGGGCGGGAGGCGATCTTCAGCGAGGTCTCCAGCGGCGCGGTCATCGCATCGAACCTGGTCGAGCGCTCGTACCTGGGGATTATGGTCTCGGGATCCGACCACGACAAGGTGTACAACAACACGGTCGTCGATACCGCCATCCCGCTGGAGGTACGTGAGGACACCCGCTTCGCCGGCTGCAACGAGCGCGTGAACGGCAAGTGCACTTCCGAGGAGCGCTGGTCGATCGAGCACAAGCTGACCTGGGACGTCTCGCACACCGAGGTCTTCAACAACGTCCTGATGCGGTCGGCGACCTCGAAGAGCGGCCTGGCGACGATCCGGGGCCACGTGAACGGCGACGGGCGGCACATCTTCGCCAACGAGATGGTCACGGGGATGGACCGCAACGTCTACCTGCGCACCGACCAGAACGGCGCTCCGGTCCGCTGGAACTACGCCCGGGGCGCCTGGCTGGAGCCCGGGAAGCTCGCCGAGCTGACCGGCGCCAACGTGAAGCTGGCGGTCGACCGGCACGGTCAGGACGTGGTGGCGGCCCGCAGCCAGCAGAACCTCTTCCAGAAGCTGGACCCCCGCGACAACGGCGCTGACAACGACCTTCGGGCTCGTCCGGGCGGCGCCCTGAAGGGCAAGGGCGTGGCCCTGCCGCAGGACGTGGCCGCCGCGATCGGTGTCCCGGCCGGGCAGACGGTCGATGCCGGAGCGCTGGCGAACGTGGCCTGGTCTGCCCCCGCCCAGCAGGGCGCGCAGACGGCTCCGGCTCCGCAGCAGGCGCCGGCCAGTACGACGGCTCCGGCTCCCCAGGCGCCGGCCAGTACCGCGGCCCCGGCTCCGACCGGCACCACGGCTCCGGCTCCCCAGCAGGCCCCGACCGGTACCACGGCCCCGGCGCCGGAGAAGTCGCAGCCGGCGAGCTCGGCCCCGGCCCAGCCGAAGGCCGAGCCCAGGGCCGAGCAGAAGGAGGCGACCGTGGCTCCGAGCACCCCGAAGGCGTCGAACCCGTCGGGCTTCTCGGACGGCTTCTGGCAGCGGCTGCTCGAGGCGATCCGGTCCTGGTTTCGCTGACCGACCCGCGTACGTGCCGCTCATCCCTCGGGGTGGGCGGCACGTACGTGTCTGGCCCGCTTCAGGCGGCGGATGAGTGCCTGGGCTTCTCCGCGCTCAGTGGGGCTGCGGCGGGACTCTCGTCGTGACGCTGAGTCGGCTGTGGCGGGGGCGTCACAGCATGAGGGCCCGGACGGTGATCGCCGCCAGGGCCAGCAGCGCCACGGCCGCCACTGCGGGCCAGGTCCAGCGCTCCCGTGTCGAGCGGTTGCCCATGATGATCAGCCAGGTCGTCACGAGCCCCCCGAGCAGCCCGCCGAGGTGGCCCTGCCAGGAGATCCCGGACGCGGTGAAGGTGTAGACGAGGTTCGCCGCCACCATGACCATCACCATCGTGGCGTTGCCGCCGAGGCGGCGGCTCAGCAGCAGCACCGCGCCCATGACCCCGAACAGGGCGCCCGAGGCGCCGAGGGTGGAGTCGGTCGGGGCCGAGAACCACATCACCATCGCCGACGCGGTGAGCGTTGACACCAGGTAGATGGTGAGGAACCGGAGCCGGCCCAGGACTCGCTCGGTCGCCGGCGCCAGGAACAGCAGCCCGACCATGTTGAGGGCGAGGTGCAGGGCGGCGATGTGGGTGAAGGCGTTGGTGATCACCTGCCAGACCGCCCCGTCGGCCACCCCGGGGGCCCAGTAGCCGTGCGGGATCAGGGCGCAGCGGGCCGCGTCAGCCTCCGGGAAGTAGCGGGTTCCGCCCTCGGACATGCACACTCCGCGCGGCGTGAGCTGGAGCGTGTCGGCCAGGGGTGACGCGTACGAGCCAGTGAGCACCAGCGCCAGCCAGACCACGATGTTGACCGCGATCAGGACGATCGTGGTGGTGCGCGGGCTGCGGCTGGGGTACCCGCCGAACGGGAGCTGCCCCTGCCGGGTCTCGCGAGCCCCCGTACGGGCGCAGTCGGGGCACTGGAAGCCGACGGCTGCGTCCACCATGCAGCTGGGGCAGATCGGCCGGGCGCAGCGGGTGCAGACGATGTGGGTGGGCAGGTTCGGGTGCCGGTAGCATCCGGCACCGGCCTGCTGAGTGAAGTGGTCGGACATGGCCCTCCTTGGGGGCCGACCCTATCGAGCCCGACCGGCAGATCCGTAGACCTGTGAGGAGCAGGGGAGGAGGAGCCGCGAGCCCCCAGCAGTCTCGGCGTTTGGCTGCGGCCGGTGAGCTGACTCGGTAGTCTGACGAAGGTCCTGACCGCCACCCCAAGGATGGTCCGATGAGACCGCTGCGCCCCGGGAAGAAGCTAAGGGCTGGTTCAGTCGCTTGGCCAAGCGCTGGGAGACCCTGCCTGACCAGCCGGCACGGTGGACGTTCGGGCCCAAGGCCCGGAAGCCCGGGACCTGGGAGCTGCCGGGGACCAAGATGCTGGACATTCGCTACCGCAAGCGAGACCCTGTTGTGACAGAGCGCTTGCGTGGCGAGTTTGATAACAAGGTCAGGGGCGAGTTCATCGAGCACGTGCGCAAGCAGGCAGAGAAATCAGAGGAGGTTCGTAAGGATCTGCTCCGCGCTGGAATGACAAAGGAGGAAGTACAGTTCTTCGTTGAGGAAGGAAAACTGCCCGCAACCTTCCGTGAAGTTCATCACCGATTGCCTCTGGACGACTCGGGGACGAATGAGTTCGAGAACCTGGTGATCATCAAGGACACACCGGAGCACTCGGCTATCACGCAGATTCAGAATGCCGCCACGAGTGGCATGGAACCCGGAGACGTCAGAACTATTAGCTTCCCCATTATCCCGCCTCGGGCTGTGGTGTGGCCACGGTCACCAGCAGTGAGGCCAGGCGCGCAGGTCTGATCGGGCAGGGGAGACTGAGGGCGATACACGCAGGTGCACAAGGAAAAGGAGAGGTCTTATGGGATCGCTCGCAGAGACGGCTGGCCGGTACCGGCAGGTCATCAAGATTCAGCGGGAGACGGTGCTGGGGCCGGCGCGGGTGGAGGATGTTGAGGCGGCTCGGGTGTTCGTGCGGCGGCTGCGGGGGGCTGAGGTTCCGGAGGAGATCGTCGAGCTGTGGTCGGTGTCTGCGGTGGTGGACTTCTCGGGTGGTGCGATCTTTGCGCCGCGGGCTGGGTATGAGCCGCTGCCGCATACTGGGCTGGTGGAGGAGAACGAGGAGTTCGACCCGCCGGCGGGCTTTCTGTACGTGGGGACGGTGGGGGATGAGTGGCTGAGCTGGTGCGTGGAGGACAATGCCTACTACCAGATCAACAAGGTGGGTCGGAGCCCCCGCTTCACTCATGCCACGTTCGAGGAGATGTTCTACACCAAGATTGGTAACGGCATCGAGAAGGTGTTCCAGTACTACCAGCAGGAAGGGGAGCTGTGATGTCAGAGTTCTCTGATGCCTTCGACGGCGTCGGGCGGGCAGTCTCGGCCGCAGAGCGGTTCGGGGTGCAGCCGCAGGTCCCTCCGAAGCCGGGCGTGCAGGCCGAAGGCGCCTCGGACGACGGCGGGGTGGAGGTCACCATCACAGACGGGCAGCTCAGCCGGGTCCGGATCAACCAGAGCTGGCTGGGCAGCCGCCCGGTCACCGAGGTCGAGCGGTCGGTCGCGGCCGCAGTGAACCAGGCCCTGACGGCGTACCAGGCGGCGGCCATGGAGGCGTACGAGAAGGCCAACGTCTCGTTCGCAGAGCTGCAGGAGGTCGTGCGCGACACCCAGGCGAAGCTGGTGTCGGCGTTCCGGTCCACGATGCAGCGCACCGTCGACGAGACCGACCGCCAGGCCGAGGCCGGCTGGAAGGGAGGGCCGCATGTCTGACGACATGGTGTTCAGCCCCCAGGCCTGGCAGTCCGGCAGCGACGCGATGGCCAAGGCCGCCGAGCAGTGGCGAGGCCGGATCGCTCCGATCATCGAGGCCATCGGCAAGCCGATCGAGGGTGCCGACCAGGGCGCGACCGCGGTCGACCTGGCGGTGTCGGTGCTCTGCGAGCCGGTCGCCGGCCTGGTGGCCGAGATGGCCGACGGGATCGTCGAGTCGCTGCAGGCCACCGCGCACAACATGGGCGAGACCGCCAAGGCCTACCGGGAGGTCGAGGACGGCAACGTGGACCTGATCAGGCAGATCCCGATCTGAAGGAGGACCGACCATGGCGATGATGCTGCCGGGGGCGCTGGTCGAGGCCCTCAACCTGTGCGGCTTCAACTGGCCGTCGACCAACGAGGACCAGCTGTGGCAGTGGGGTGAGCAGGTACGCGCCCTCGCCGACGCCGCGCCGGAGCTGCTCCCGCAGGTCGAGCAGGCGGTCAGCGACACCCTGACGGTGAACCAGGGCCCGGCGATCGAGGCCTACCGGGAGCACCTGGACCGGGAGGGGTCGCCGCTGCACACCATTGAGGACCTCGCCAACCTGTGCAACGCGGTCGGGATCGGCGCCGGCGGGGTGGCGGCGGTCATCGTGGCGCTGAAGGTCCTGGTGATCGGCCAGCTGATCCTGCTGGCCGCCTCGATCGCGGCAGCCATTGCCTCGGCCGGCATCGGCAGCCTCGGCGTACCAGCGGTCAAGAAGGCTGTCGAGATCGCGGTGGAGATGGCGATCGAGGAGATCCTGGAGCAGTTCCTGACCGCCGACTGAGGCGGGCCCAGCGCCGCCGCGCCAGGCCCGCCCCGTCCAGGCATCCTGCTGTGTGCCGGCCTAGTCCTCGTCCTCGGGTTTGGGAACCTGGAGCCGCTGGTCCACCGGAGTGCCGGGGTAGTACTGGTCGTACATCGAATCCAGCAGGGGCTTCACCTTGTGGCCACCGATCGGGCCGCCGCCGGGCTGGCCAGGCACGACGTGCTGGGTTCCCTCGGCGTTGTGCATCCCGTGGAGCCCTTGCTGGGCGATGTTCAGCGGGTCGTCCGTGGCGTAGTAGGTCCGCGCCCCACCGCCGGCGTTGAGCTCCTGGTGGAGCTGGTCAGCCGTCATTCCCCGCTGGGCGGCGATGTAGTCGATGGTCGGCTCGCTGATCCCGGCCGCGTTGTACGTGACCGACGGGACGCCGCTGGTAGCGCCGGCCACGGTCGCCAGCCGCCCGCCGAGGGAGTGCCCGGTGTAGACGGTGTTGTCGTTCAGTCCTAGCTCCTGGACCTTCTGCGACAGCGCCATCGCATTGCCCACCTGCCCAGACACGGTCACCCCGCCGGCGCCGTCCTCGACGACGTCCTTCATGGTGCCCGAGAAGTCCTCCGTGCCCGAGGGACCGTCGGTGGTGCCTCCCATCGTCACCACGATCTGGGGCTTGCCGTTCTCTACCACCAGCTCGCCGTTGGCGTCCTTCACCACGTAGATCCCGGCGGCGAACCCGGTGCCGTCATCGGTCAGGTACGGCAGCAGCCCCTTCAGGTCCTCCAGCTTCGGGTCGTTCTGGATCTGCTCCTCGGTGAGCCGGACGTACGTGTTCCCCGTGGCCGGGTCGGTCACCGGCTCCCAGCCAGGGAACGCCTCGTTGATGGCGGCCAGGGCCAGGTCTCCCTGCTGGTGCTCCGTGCCCCGCCAGCGGTCAGCGAACGAGCCCTCCGTGGTCCCGGCCCCGACGGCCGGGCCCGGGTCGCCCTCCCCGCGCAGCACGCAGGCCGCCCGGTGCAGGCCGTCGGCCAGGCCTGTGATCTGCCCCAGAGCGTTAGTCGTCAGGCTCAGCATGTCCTGCAGCACCTGCATGAAGTACTGCAAGTACGTGAAGAGGAAGTTCAGCATCCAGGGGATGAACTCGGCGGCTGCGGCGGCAGTGCCACCGGTGAGGGCGCCAATCGCAGAACCGATGATGGTTCCGACCGGACCCGCCACCACGGTGCCGATCATCGCCCCCGCCCCGGCTCCCACGGATGCGCCGACGACGGTCGCCAGGCCAACCTTGGCAGCCTCGTCCCAGATGCTCACCAGGCAGTCAGCCATGGTGTCGCGGCACAGGTTGCGGATCTCGCCGACATGGGCACCGATCGCCAGCTCCAGCTCAGCGATCCGGTCGGTGATCGGGACGTACGCGGAGCAGGTGCCGATCAGCGCCTCACTGTTCTGGGTGAAGGCGTCGGCGGCGTCGCCCTGCCAGGTACGCCGGACGCTGGACGTCGCCTGCGCCATGTCGGGGATCACGTCGGACTGCATCGCCTTGCCAGCAGCGCGTACCTGCTCGGCGTGGGCCGAGATCGCGTCTCCGTTCCCGGCCAGGTTGTCGAAGATCTCCTGGAACGGTGGAAGCTCGTCAAGCAAGGCGCTCAGCACCTCGCTGACCAGGCTCCCGGCCGGTAGCCAGGAGGAGGCGGCCATCTCCATCGCCAGGTAGTCGAGCATGGAGGTGTCGGCGGTCGGGGTCTCGGTGAACTGCTGGGCCGTGCTGGTCAGGATCTCCTGGGCCTCACTCAGCTGGGCAGTGGTCGTCATCGGGGCTCCTGGTTGCTAGGCATCGACGTGGGGTAGACCCGGCCAGGCTCGGGGTTCTGGGGCAGGCGGGGGGCGTCCCTGGAGCCGGCGAGGGGCGGAGCCTGTGGGCTGCCTCCGCCGGTGTACCAGCCTGACCCGGGGGCTGGACTCCCGTCGGAGGGGAGTGGGCGGCCCTCTCCGACGGGTGTCGGCCGCCAGTAGCGCGGCGGGTCCTGCGGGCTCCCGTCGTTGAGAGCCTCGTCAAGGCCGGGGATCGTGCCGCCCAGGCTCGCGTTCTGGTCCTCGGTCTCCTGGTACTGGCGGGCGGCATCGCCCAGCTTCCGCGCGGCCTCGGCGACAGTGTCGGTCAGCGCGTCCAGAAACTCCTTGTGCTGCTCGCTCGCCTGAGGCTCGGTCATCTTGGCGGCCTCGCTGACCAGCAGCCCGTACATCGCCGTGTCCGGCGGAGTGATGCTGGAGGCGATGACCTTGATCTTCTCGCTGGCAGCCTGCATCTGCTGCCCGGCGCGGGCGATGTCGTCGGCAACGAACGTGGTTCCGGTCATGATAGGTACCTCTCGTCAAGGTCGGCGATCTGACGGCGGACGTCGTCGCGGGCCTGGGCATAGCCGGTGGCGATGAGCGTGGCGAGCTGGTCGTCGTCGAGGCGGTCGGCGCCCCGCAGCACCAGCCGCACCAGGCGGTCGTGCCGGTCGACCTGGCACTCGACCTGGTCGTCGCGCCAGCTGCCGACGAGGTCGCGAACCAGCTGCTCGCGACGCTGGGCGTACTCGGTGATCGTGGCCAACCGCTGCCGCAGCGACGCCTCGAACCCGGTCGCCGACAGGCGAGGGGCGCTGCGAGGGCTCGGTCGGGTCCGGCTGAGGGGCGGCGAGGGTACGCGGTGGAGGCTGCCCTCCGGCGGCTCCACCTCGCTGGCCAGCCCCACCGTCACGCCGCCCTGGTTCTGGACGCGACCGCCGCCTCGGGCAGGGACCTGGTGGCCGCACCGGGCAGTGCCCGCCAGCCGTCGGCGGCTGTGGTCGGGCTCGCCCTGTCAACCGGCGAGGCCTGAGCTGACCCGGCCAGACCCTATGGATCGGAGCACCACAGCTCAGGAGGACACATGACAGTTCCCACTCTCTCCCCGCCCGGCATGGACCAGATTCGCCGGTGGCAAGCCGCCAGCCGAGGTCTCGCCCAGCGGGCCGCAACCATCCAGCGGGCGCTCGCCGCCGCCACGACCACGGTCTTTGACTCCCGCGTACGCCTTGATGCTGCCCCCAGCGGCGCGATCCTGCAGGTGGGGCTTCACGGTACGGCCCGGCTCTCGGGGGCTCAGCTGGCCCAGCGGGTGACTGACCTGTACCAGCGGGCGCTGGCGTTCATCGCCGACGGCACCTCGCGTGGCCGTGGACCGAGCCTGCAGCGACCACCGCCGACCGTGACCCGTACTCATGACCCAGGTCACGCGACGGCGGTGACGGCCGGGGCCTCCCGTGGCCGGGTGGGCACCGAGCGAGACCTGCCGGTGATGGGCGGGATCGAGCTGGTCCGCCGCTGCGCCGGAGCACCCTGGGCTGCCGGTGCTGGTGCTCACCACCGTCGACGAGCCGGACATCGTGCAGGGCGGGGAGGACTCTAAGGACCGGCCAGCGGGTGAAGGGAGAGCCTCTCGTCCCGCAGGGTTGCGGCTCCCCGCCCGCTGGGTGCTACCCTAGTTGGGCACAAGGGGCTATGGCGCAGTTGGTAGCGCGTCTCGTTCGCAATGAGAAGGTCAGGGGTTCGAATCCCCTTAGCTCCACCGCTTAGTGGGTGAGACGTGATGCCGGTCTGTTCCGCTGCACGTGGACGACTCGTCGCGATGGAGTGTATTGGAGTCGACTCTGGGGGGTGTGTGTCCGCACGAAATGAGCACCGCCGAGTTCGTGTGACACGTAGTGTTGTCCTATGACAGGGCGTGCACGCTGGGAAGAGGTGGCCTCTGGGCTTGAGGCCGCTCTCGCTTGTCCTTCCCCCCGGCAGCGGGAGGTAGCGGATCTGGTAGGCATGGATCTGCCGGAGGCACTGCCGGCGGTTGTCGCTGCTGCTCGACTGAAGGTCTTTCTGGCCGATGTGCTCATGGAGCCCGTCAAACGGCAGGAGATTCCTGAGACTCTACGTGAACTAGAACGTGATTTGGGCATGCCTGATTATGTCGAGATGGTCACTGATTCGAAGACTGAGGTATCGGCATGGTTTGCTGCACTATACATGGTGAAGACCGCTCGCGGTTTGAGAGAGGTTCAGCCAGATACGGGGGACGTCGTCGCTGGCCGCGGCTGGGTTCCTGAGGAGCGAAGGGTCGTCTCGAGCATTGATGACCATGGGCGAGTCTTTATGAAGGGGAGTCCGCTTCGAATGGCCTGGCCCAATAATCTGAAGGTTATCGCACGCGTCGGCGACGAGAATCATCGAGAAGGGGTTCATTGCATTGAGTCGAGACTTCGCAATGGGCGCCCGTACAAGCGCGTTGATTATGGTCGACTAGAGAGACTGAAGGAGTATGCCCTGCGGAGTCAAGTTCCGTCTCCGGAGGCAGTGCGGGCACTGGAGGAGATGCTCGATTCGGGCGAAAAGAGCGAGGAATCCCTTCAGAAGCTACTGTCGAAGAACCCGACCCTGCTAGCGCCCCATGTCGTCGGCTCTTGGGGGGCCTATGTCATCCCGAAGCCCAAACTAGGGGCTGAATATGTGCCGGACTTCCTGCTCCTGGGTGTAAACAGCAATGGTCTAGACTGGCTGATGGTGGAGATTGAGGGGGCGCGACATCCCATTGTTATTCGGGACGGGTCCTTGTCGAAGCAGACGAGGCATGCTGTGAAGCAGGTCCAGGACTGGCGCGAGTGGCTCACTGACAATGTGAAATACGCACAGGATGAACTGGGATACTACGGACTGACCAACCGTGCGCCGGGGCTGGTTGTAATTGGGCGCAGTGATCCAACAACAGAACGCCAGCGTTCTCGGAGCCAGTCGGGCGACGCGGGGATTAAGATCCACTCATGGGACTGGTTGCTGCGAAGTGCGCTCAATCGGCTAGATGATCCATTATGGCAGTCGGTGGTTGCGCGTCAGCGAGAGATTAGAATGGGTGAGTGATGGCCCAACCCGCCGGACACAGCATTGCTTGCGCAGATGCTGCCAGGACGATGCCCAAGGGAGTGGTCGGTGCGTGTGTGGCGGGGAGTTTCACGGCGGACCGCATACGGAGCGAGTTCGGGCGCTCGTCGGGGAGGGGTCTCGCCAGAAGTACTCGCGACGCCAGGTGACGCTGGCCAAGAGAAAGGCCCGGGAGGCCCACTCGGCTCAGGAGTCCGTTGGGGAGGTACACCGACTTCTTGGTGACCCGGGTTGCCGACGACTTGATCGGTGTGGAGTCGTCGGCTGGGCAGGACGAGGCCCGTGCGGCGGTGGAGGCCCTGGTGGAGCCGTTTGTGGACGAGATCGTTTCCGCCGACCTGGACTCTGGCGGAGCGGCACAGATCGCCGCCGCGGTGAATCTGGGGCATGTGCTCTGCACGCTCTGTGCAGAGCTGCTCCGGGTGGTCGACGGTACCACCGAGCTGACTGATGAGATGCTCGATGAGATCGCCGCGGCAGTCGCAGGCAGTGCGGTGAAGTCTCTCGGTGGCGGACTGGTCCTGGAGAATGGGGCGAGGGTTGCTCTGAGATCGGCTCTGCGACGGGCCTGAGTGCTGCTCTTCCTCTGGCTGTCGATCCTGAGCAGGTTCGTCTCGTACGACTGCTCGGTCTGATGACGTGCCCCAACATGAATCGCCATAAGGATGTGGTGACGTACTGCGCCAAGCCTCTCGAGAAGGACTGGATGAACGCCGTCATGCTGGACTGGGCCATGCAGGGATTTCCCGGCGACGCGGTCGTCCTCGAGTGCTCCTGTGGAGGGAAGTGGACCTGACGGCCACAGGACCCTGCTGCCGCAGATCGCAGGCTCTACCGCCGGCGGGGTGTCGAGCATAGTCGACGGAGCATCAGAAACAGCCCCTGCTGTCGACTATGATCGACAACGGGGTGGAGGCTGTGGAGCGGATCGTGAGCCGGCCGCGGTACCTGGAGCGGATCCGGCCGTTCATCGGGGTGCCGGTGGTCAAGGTGCTCACCGGCGTGCGGCGCTGCGGGAAGTCGACTCTGCTGGAGATGCTGGCGACCGAGGTGGCCTCGAAGAGCCCCGGGGCGGTCCAGGTGCGCCTCAACCTGGAGTCTCAGCAGGGGATGTCGATCCGTACAGCCGCAGCGCTCATGGACTACCTGGCCACCCGGCTGCCGGACCGGAGCGCCCCGGCTGCGGTGTTCCTGGACGAGGTCCAGCAGGTCTCCGGCTGGGAGGACGTGGTCAACGCGCTCCGGGTGGACTGGAGCTGTGACCTGTACCTCACCGGGTCGAGCTCGACGATGCTGGCCAGTGAGCTCAGCACCCGCCTCGCTGGGCGCTATGTCGAGGTTCCGATCCGGCCGCTGTCGTTGCGGGAGTTCGTGGAGCTGAACCAGCCAGACGGTGAACCCGATCCCCGCCGCCTGTTCGAGTCGTACCTGGTGACGGGCGGGTTCCCGGCGCTCAAGTACTTCGGGGCAGACCAGGCAGCCTCCCGGCAGTACCTCGATAGCCTCCTCGACACCGTGGTCATCAAGGACGTGCTGGAGCACTTCGCGATCCGCGACGTCGACATGTTCCGCAGGGTCCTGCGCTACACGGTCGGGAGTGTGGGGCGGACCTTCTCAGCGCAGTCGGTGGTCCGCTACCTCAAGAGCGAAGGACGCCGGGTCAGCGTCGACACCGTGCTCGGCTACCTCCAGCACTGCGCCCAGGCGTACCTGATCGACACGGTTCCCCGGTTCGACATCGTCGGCAAGCAGACCCTGCGGGCTGACGAGAAGTACTATGTCGTCGACCACGGCCTGCGGACCGCACTCGGTTTCGACAACCTGGCCGACATCGAGCTGGTTCTGGAGAACATCGTGTACGCAGAGCTCCGCTCGCGCGGGTACACGGTCCAGGTCGGCTGGCGCGGCGCCAAGGAAGTCGACTTCGTTGCCCGGCGCGGTGAGGAGGTCCGCTACGTCCAGGTCTGCTACCTGCTGGCCACCCAGGACACGGTGGATCGCGAGTTTTCCGCTCTGGAGACGATCCCCGACAACCACCCGAAGCTGGTCGTGAGCCTGGACCCGGTCAGCCGCGGCCGCAACGGGATCCGCCACCAGCACATCGTCGACTTCCTGATGGAGGACCCCTTGTCGGCCTGATGCTGGTTCCGGGCGTCCATCAGGCGAAGCCAATCAGGTTCAGCCCACGCCAGGACTCGGGTGGGGCGCCAGCTCGTTCCTGGCGCCCATCCCGATGCCCCAGACCGGTGCCAGGGGCTGGTCGTCCGGTCTGGGGGCCGGGGCATGCTCGCCTCTTACCCCTCCGCCGGAGAAGGCGGCAGATCCCACACGGAAGGCTCTGCCTGGTCGAGTTCCGGCGCGCTCGGGGCGGGAGGTGGAGGCATGACGCCGCGGTCCGGGGCGGGGAAGTACGCGAGCCGGTCAGTCGAGACAACGCCGAGACGGTCCCACTCGGGCGCATCGTCAGGGCCGGCATATCTCTCGCGCAGCATCGTCCTGGCTGTGTTCAGCTCGCGATCGGCTGACTGGAGGGCACGGACAGCCAGGGCCATCTCATGGTCAGCCTCCGCGTTGCGCGGGTCAGCATCGGGGTGGTCGACCTGGAACCCGTCTCGGAGAGTGTCGATGTAGTCGGCGAGCCTGACTGAGAGCAGCCCAGCTTCGGTAAGGCTGCTGTAGAGAGCAGGGAACGAGGACTCGCCGGTGTGGCTGCTCCTGTAGGCCGCTCGCCCGGCCTCGTTCAGGCTCTGTCGGGCGGCGGTCAGGTAGGGGGCGGTTGGGGCTTCCTGCGTGTGCTTCGCGACTGACTGGTGGTACGGAGCCCGGGCGGGAACATAGTTGGTTGTCACGGGCTCAAACGGCCGGGTGTTTGCTCGCTGTCTGAGCCAGGCGAGCGCGGTCTCTGGGTAGGTGTGCCCGTTTCCGAGGGCTTCGCCGGCCTCGGTGAGGCGGTAGGCAGCCGCTCGGAGAGTGTTGGCGGCCTGGGCGAGGTGGTGGTCGATCTGGGCATTGACCGGGTCTGCGTCTGGCTGGAGCCCGGCGCGGAGGGTGTCGATGTAGTCGGCGAGGGTGCCGGCCAGGACTCGGGCCTCGACGACTGCCGCGTACAGGTCGGTGACAGCCGTCCCGCCGGAGCTCTCGTTGTTGATACGGGCTTGGGTCGCGGCTTGAGAGACCTTCTCAACGGCTGGGCGAAGTGACTCTGTCATGGGGTTGTCCTCTGGCTAGTGGTTGTCTGGCCGGAGCCAGGCGAGGGTGGTGCTGCTGGTGTGGTTCTGGCGGAGGGTCTCGATTCGGCGCCAGGCTGCGTCTCGGTGCCCGAGCCAGGTTATGGGGTCCCACGGGCCTGCCTTGGGGTCGTGGAGCTGGGCGTACCCGAGGTAGAGGGCGGTGACCTCGGCTCGGATGGCTGGGTTGGTGTCCCAGCCGGCGAGGAGGGACTGGGCGTCGTAGGTAGGGATCAGCCACTGGTTGACCCAGGTGTCGAGGTTTCCTGGGGCGGGTGGCCAGGTCCTGGCCCGCTCCTGGGCGAGGTTGCCGGGCCGGCCAGTCGGCTGGTGGGGCCTTGCGGGTGCGGCACTGGCTGCGTCCTGGATGCCGTCGACGTATGCGCGGAGCTGCTGGAACTTGATGTCGAGCTTTCTGGTTCTCTTTGCGAGTACGGGAAAGTCGTGGGGGTCCGGGTTCTGGGAGAGGTCCTCCAGCAGCTGCTGCAGCCGGGTCGCGGTCTCGTCTGCGGCGAGACCTTGTGTGTGGGCTGACTCGCTGGCGAGCACCTCGGGCGGGATCTCTGCGATCTCCTTCTGAAGCCCGCGGGCCATCTGGGCGAGGTCGGCGACCATGACTGCGAGCATCTCCAGGTCTGACTGGGTTGGGGCCGTACCAGAGGTGCTGGGAGCGGGGCGGTGCAGGAAGGCGTCGGCCTTGTCCCGGGCGGACGGTGACAGGCTGACCGGGCTGATCAGGAGCCTGTCGAGGTCGATGATGTTGATGCCTGGGTGTGGCCGGGTCGGGTCGGGTTGCGGGCCGAGGTGCGGGCTGGACGCGACGATGTCGGCTGGTGTGGTCATAGGGTCTGCGACCATGCCGCGGATACTCAGCGACAGGGCAGCGTCGGGGGGCAGGAGCAGGGTCGCGAGCGCGGTCCACTGCTGGGCCTGGTCCAGGTCGGTGGTGATGATGGCGAGTCGTTTGCCCTGGAGGGTTTCCTCGGCCATGGTGGCCAGGTGGGGGAGGTGCGTCGACGCCCAGGGGTCGTGGAGGGCTGTCTTCCATAGGTTCTGCTCGGTGAGGCGGCCGGTGCTGATGGGGGTTGGCCGGGTGGGGAGAGTCCCGACCAGCTTGGTCATCTGCCACCAGAGGGTTGCGCCGAAGAGCTGCGCGGGCCGCCAGGGCCCGAAGTCGGCGGGGTCGGTGGTCATGACGGCCTCGGTGAGGATGTTCCCGCCGCGGCCGTCGGGGGTGGTGCCGGTGGAGATCCCGCGGGCGAGGTAGTAGCGGCCGCTGCGGTGGAGGTAGGCGAAGGTGGGTGGGTGCAGGAGCGGGTCGTTCAGGTCTTCCCAGCCGGGGTGGATACGGTGGAGCAGGTGGCTACGGATGGTGCTCCGGTCGGTTGGGGTCATGCCGGGTGAGGCGGCGGTGAAGTTGAACCCGCCGATCCCGTCGACCGTCTCGGCTGCTGTGGCGCTGGTGTAGCTGGCGACTTCCCACACGTGGGTCTCCTTTTCTTGGGGGTCTTATTCCGTGGGAATGCTGCGGAGGTAGTCCCGCAGCCTGGCGATGGCAGTGGTGGCGTCGTTGAGGACGGTGGTGGCGGCGGCGAGGTCGGTGTCGGTCGGGTTGGGTCCGGCTGTGCTCATCCAGGTGCCGACGTGGTTGAGGGCCCTGGCGATGTCGGCGGCCTGGGCTGCGACGTGGTCGGCGGTGTCGCGGGGCAGGGACTGGGGGGCGGTGGCCAGGGTGTCCTGGAGGTCGGCCATGGCGGTACGGAAGGTGTTGATGACGTGGGGCAGGGTGCTCATCGGGTGGTTCCTTTCGTGGTGCTTTCCTTGGTGGGGGTGAACATGCGGTCGAACCGGTCTGCGACGGCTGGGTCGATGAGTGCGCGGAGGCGGGGGTCTTCGTACCAGGCGGGGACTCGGCCGAGGATGGGTGGGTAGGGTCCGGCGATCACGATGGCCTGGTCGGGGGGCATGGTGCGGAGCCACTCGACGGGTGCGACGCGGGCTTCTTGCTCGGTGATGGTGGTGGAGGGGCCTTGGCGGCTGTGGGTGGTGGAGGTCCGGGTGAAGCTGGCCTGGCCGATGAGGTCGGACAGGTGCCGCAGGGTGGCCTCGTCGTTGATGCCGGGGAGGTAGGTCTTGGCGTAGTGGTTCGACAGGACGGTGCGGGCCCGGTCGGGGCCGTAGATCTTGTTGATCTGTCCGCTGTCCTGCCAGACGGTGACGACGAGGAGGCCTTCGCCGGAGCCTTTGGACGCGACGGCGTCGAGGTTGCGGAGGGGGGCGATGTTAGCGGCTTCGTCGAGCATCAGGAGGAGGGGCTGGGGCAGGGGGAGGCCGGTGGTCTGGGCGGTGCGCTCGACCTTCATGAGGATGGCTTGGACGAGGCACTCGTAGATGGCGGAGAAGGCGTTCTGCTCGGCGGCGGGAGCGACGAGGTAGAGGGTGCCGCGGCCGTTGAGGACGGCGTCGAGGTCGATGAGGTTGCTGCTGCCGGGGCGTACGGTGACGGCGTCGCGGACTCGGGGGTGGGACCAGGCTTCGAGGACGGTGCGGGCTGTGGTGAGGACGGACGCGCGGGTCTGGGGTGCCATGGAGGAGCAGAACTGGCGCCAGTAGGTGAGGGCGTGGGGGTCGCCGATCTGCTCGAGGGCGGTGGTGACTTCACGCTCGGTGGTGGTGGAGCCTTCGAGGAGGGTGTTGATGTCGGCCATGCTGCCGTGGTGGTGGGCGGTGAGGAGAAGCAGGGGCGCGAGGAGGAACCGGGACTGGGACTCCCAGAACCCGGCGTCCTGGACGCCGCGGGTGTCGGCCTTGGAGGACTCCTGGACCCAGCGGGCGGCGTCGAGGGCGTCGGCCCAGGAGGTGATGTGGGTCAGGGGTGACCAGGTGGCGGTGGTGCCGGTGGACTGGGACGGGTCGAACACCCAGACGGGGCCGAGGGTCTCGCGGTGGTGCCGGGTGAGGGCGAGGACGTCGGACTTGACGGAGGCGACGACGGCGGGGCCCTGGTGGTCGAGGACGATCGGGACGACGACGCGGGGGGTCTTTCCGGCTCCGGAGGGGGCGAGGACGGTCAGGGACCGGTAGAGCGGGGTCCGGAGCATGCGGCTGCGGCGACCGGTGCCGATGACGGCGAGCCGCATCCGGCGGGGGTCGGGGTCTGGGCAGAGGAGCGGCTTCACGTCGTGGGGGGTGGCCCAGACGGGTGACTGCTGGCGCTGCCGGGCCAGGCTGCCGCGGCCTGGCCGGCGGCGGAGGGCTCCGGCGAGGGTCCCGGCGGCCCAGGCGAGGCCGACAAGGACCACGACGACGGCGGTGAGGGCGAGGCTGGTCTGCCACAGCGGCCAGCGGGTGATGGTGCTCACAGCTGCCTCCCGGCGCCGGGCTCGGGTACGGGGGTGCCGGTCTCGTCTGCGGTGCGGGCCTGGGAGGTGCTGGTGCCGGGTGCTGGGCTGCCGGGGAGCGGGGTGGGGGTCATGGCGGTGTCGGTGTCGGTGATCCGCTGCTCGAGCGGGGTCCAGAACTGGGCGACGAGGGTTGGGGCGAGCCGACGGCCTCGGTGGAGGAGGTACTGGCCGCGGCCGAGCTGCATGAGCAGGTCGGTGACGGGTTCGGGCAGTCCGAGGAGGTCGACGATCATCTGGGCGTCCTCGGGCTTGGACTGGCGGAAGATGAACGCGAGCTCGGTCTCGCGGATCAGGGCGGTCAGGGGGCTGCCGGGGGCAACGTCGGACACGTGGTGGAAGACGCTCCAGATGGACACGCCGACACCGCGGGACCGTTTGGCGAGGGTGCGGAACATGCTGGGGACGGCGCCGAGGCCGTCGGCGGAGTAGCCCTCCTCGACGACGACGTGCTTGTAGCCGGGCACGGTCACCCACCGTGACATGAGGAACGTGGTCATGACGGCCATCACGAGGCCGAGCGCGGCTGAGCTCTCTGGGAGTGCGGAGGTATCGATGACGAGGAGGGGCGCGTCGAGGTCGAGGGGCTGCCCGTCGGGGCCCTCGGTGGGCCCGTCGAGGATTCCGGACAGGTCTCCCTGGATGAGTCGTTCGAGGGCGAGGGCGAGGGTCAGGCCCCACCGGGTTACCTCGGTCGTGTCGACGAGGCCGGTGTGGTCGAGGACCGGGGCGCCGGCGGCGGGGTCGCGGGGGCCGGGGACGGAGTCGGGGTCGGGGGCGTAGAGGGCGGTGACGACGTCTCCGAGGACGGCGACCCGGCCGGCGGCGCGGGCCCGGCTGATCGCGGCGCGGTGCGCGGCGGCGAGGGCCCACCGCTCCTGCGGGGACAGGTCGGCTCCCTTGGCCTCGGTCGCGACGAGGACGAGGAGCTCGTCCTGGCCGACCATGGAGTCCTCCCCGCCGATGGTGGTGATCGCGGGGTCGAGGATGTTGACCCGGGTTCCGACGGTCCGGTCCCGGTCGAACCGGATCACGGTGCCGCCGACGACCTGGGCGAGAGGGCCGTACTCGCCGGCCGCGGCGCCGGCCTGGCTCTGGCGCTTCCGGTCGAACACCGCGGCTCGTTCCCCGGTCGCGGTCGCGCGGAGCAGGTTCTCCTTGATCAGGCTGGACTTGCCGGTGCCGACGTCGCCGGAGACGAGGGTGCCGGGGGCTGTGATCAGGCCTGCCCCGTACAGGCCGCGGGGAGACGCGGTGACGGGCTGGCGGGTGAGGAGGTCGTGGCCCTGGAGCCATCCCGTGACGGGCGGGTGGGTCGGGGCGAGCGCCGGCCACAGCGCAACAGCCTGCCGGGTACTGGTGAACGTGGCCGGGGTGCCGGGCTGGTCCCAGCCGAGCCGGCGGGCCCGGCGCCGCGCCGTGGGCTGCTGCAGGAGGCGCCGTACTCGGGCTGCCGCCGCAGCCCGGACGCCGGTCAGGTGACGGGGAGTGCTCATCAGGTGACCTCCAGTCCTAAGGGTAGTGCTGCCAGGACGCCTGGAGTGTGCCGGTTGTCGGCCCAGGCCAGGGCCCGTCCGCTCATCTCCTGGCCGAAGATCCGCTCGGCCTCGTCGCGGAACCGGGCCAGCTGCTGCGCAGACGAGCCGGTGACCAGCAGGTGGACCGAGACCGCGACTCCGCCCTGCCCGCTGCGGGCTACGTCTGAGATCAGGACCTGCCCCACGGACAGCTCGTCGTCGACGACTCCGGTCGCGACCTCGCCGCTGGTCTGCTCGTGGACCTTCCGCGCCCCGGCTGTGGTCTGCTGGTCCCGGGCCACGGCCAGGGCCTCGACCGCGGGCAGGAGCCGGAACTTCGTCGTGACCAGCCGCCACCAGACCTCGGGCGCGAGGACGAGCGGCTCAAGCCACCGTCCCAGGACTGGCTGCTGGGGGAACCCGGCCCGCGGGACCGACGCTGTCGCGTGCCACCACTGGTCACCCGCTGTCCCGGTCGCGACGGTCGCGTCACGGCGCGCGTCGTAGCGGGGCCACGCCGCCCAGAACGAGTCAGGGTCGATCCCGGTCTGGTCGTCCGCGTCGTGGGACGGGACCCACACTGACCGGACCAGGGCGGCCTTCTCGACCGGTGACAGGGCCCGGCGGACCCGGATCCCGTGCTCGGCCAGCAGAGCCGACACGGTCCCGACCGTCCGCAGGGCCTGCTCGGGCACCGTCTCCGGGCTCATCTGGGCGCCCCGCTCCCGCGCCGCGGCGGCCAGCCGCCCGGCCGGCATCCGCACCACCAGGTACGTGGTGATCGTCTCCGCGGTCTCCTCTGCCTGCCGTGACAGCTGCTCCATCGACTCCCGGACTGCTGGCGGGACCTGGTCGGCCAGGGAGTCGGTCAGCCACCGCTGGTGCCGGCCGCGGGCCGGCACTGCCCGGGAGACTACGTCGACCTGGCTGACGGGGACCGAGGCCCGTCCCAGTGACCGCAGGACCTCCCCGACTGCGTGCTCTAGCCGGGCGTGCTCGTGGTCCGGGCGGATCCCGGCCCCGTCTCCCTCGATCTCCAGCACCGCTGACAGGGCATCACCGTGGTCCAGGAGCCCGACCTCCCCGGCTGTGCCGTCACCGGGTGCGACGGACACCTCTCTGCTCCCGCGGAGCCAGAACGGGCACCGGTCCAGCGACGGGTCGTAGCTGTCCCAGCCGCCCCACCGGGCCACGGGGCGGCGGAGCACGTCACTGACGACCTGCCCGAGCCGGGCCGCTGCCGGGGCCGGCAGTGTCGCCAGCCCGACGCACCCGGCCCCGGCCACGACCGGCAGCAGCGCCCACAGCCGCTGGACCTGGATCCCCAGCAGCAGCCCTGCCAGGACCAGCAGCACACCCCCACCCAGCAGCTTCGCCCGGCGGGCCGTGAACCACCGCCGCGGCTCCGGCCCACCCAGCTGGTACCAGCGGCGGCTCACGACGCCCCCTCAGACCCCGCCGACCCAGAGGAGCCAGACGGCCTGGTGGGCTTGTCCCGGGCCGCTGTCTCCGGCGGCACGAGCGGCGGCCGCTGCTCGCCGGGCTGGGGCTCCACCGGCGGCGCCGGGCTCGTGGACGGCGCCGGGTCGGTGCGCGGCTCGGGTGGAGGGGCGGCTCCTGGGCGGGCCCCGCCTGACGCGGGTACTGTCTCCGGCTCGCCCGCGGCGGCTGCGGCGCCCTCAGCGACAGCCTCACCGCCAGCCTTGACGGTTTCGGCCGTCGCCTGCGCGGCTGCTGCCGCAGCCGCCGCCGCGCTCCCGGCACCACCACCGGCCGGGCCGCCCTGGCTCTGCGCTGGGCCACCCTTCGGCCCTCCCGAGCCGCCCTTGCCCTGTGGGCTGCCCTTGCCCTGCGGTGGGCTGCCCTTCGTTGCGGGCCTGGCAGACCCGCCGCCGCGGGGCTGGGGCAGGTGGACCGGGGCGGCAGTGTCCGACGACTGGCCGCCTCCGGACGCGGCCAGGGACTGGCTCGCTGCGGACCGGCCCGCGTTCACGATGCCCTGCCCGACGATGACCCCGGCCGTGACCACGGCCGCAGCCGCGCCAAGTGCCGCGCCGGCAGCTCCCGCCCCAGCGCTAGCGCCCTTCGCAGCCGCTCCCTGCCCGAGGCTGGCAGCCCGGGCGGACGCGGCCGGGGTACCGACCGCGGTCTGCGACCCGCGGGCTGCCTGCCGGACCAGCTGCTGGGCCGAGTCCAGACCAGCCTGGGCCCCCTGGGCGAGCATGCTCACCGGTCCGGGCCCGCCCTGCACACCCCCGGCACCTGGGACCAGGTGCGGCATCACGTGAGACAGGACCAGCGGTGACGAGGTGCACACCCCCAGCAGCACCACCACCTTGAACAGGCCGAGCGTGGCCTCAGCAGACTGGTCGAGCTCGGCACTGATCAGCGGCATCGTGGCCCAGAACACGAACCGGGTGATGAACGGGGTCAGCATCGCCCCGAGCAGGCCACCCATCAGCCGCAGCAGCCGCTCCCGGTGACGCGGCTGCGCTGACAGGGCCAGCACCACCGGCACCATCAGCGTCAGGATGAGCATCGCCATCGGCGCGACCCACGCCTGCACCAGCCACGCGATCAGCGTCACAATCAGCAGAACCGCAGCCACCAGCACCAGGAACCCCGGCAGGCCAAGCGGCGTCGCGCTGGAGGCCGCGAACCCGAAGAACTTGCCCCCTAGGGACGTCATCAGCTCGGACAGCCCGCTCCCGGACGCCGTCGTCGCTGCGGCCACCAGCTCGTCACCGAGCCTGACCAGAGTGGCGACCACCGCCGGCGCCGCCACGGCCATCACCGGGTACAGCACGACCCGGCCGGTGAGGCTGTGCAGCAGGTCGTGCCGCTCCGCCGGGGAGCGGGACCCGGCCAGCATAACGAGGTTCTTGATAGTCACCACGATCAGCACGAAGGTCCCGACTGCCAGCGTCACCCGGTACCCCGGCAGCAGCGCCTTGATCCAGTAGTCCGGGTCATCGGGAACCTTGGACTGCGCCGCTACCTCGTCTGCCAGGACCTTCACACCCCCGCTCGCAGCCCGCGCCCACTCCTCGGCACTCGTCAGCGCCTGCGCTGCGGCCGGCGCAGCAGACGGCTGCCCACCCGGCACCGCACTACCACCCGGCGCCGCACTACCACCCGGCGCCGCACTGCCACCCGACGACGGGCCCGCCGGCGCACCCCCCGACACAGGAGCCGCCGTCACCCCACCAGACGACGACGCCGGCGACGACGCGCCCGGCGCAGGCGAGGTCGGGCCCTCACCCGGCTGCTGCGGGCACTCCGCCGCCAGCCGTGCCCAGGACGGGTTGCTCGTCCCCCCGCCGAGGCAGCCCCTGTCGTCGTTGGGGTCGGCGTGGGCGGGGGTGGGGCCGCCGGCAAGGACGAGCAGCAGCAGGACCACGCCCGCCACAGCAAGGAGGCGGCCCTTGAGGCAGGCGGTGGGACGGGTCATGAGGCCGGGGCTCCTGAGACTGGTGAGGCTGGGGTCCCTGAGGCTGGTGGTGGTCATGAGGCCCACACCGACCCGGGGTAGGGCTGGGTGGTGGCGTCGGCCGGGACCATCCAGCCGGGCCCGACAACGTCACGGATCCCCTGCCAGCCGATGTTCGACTTCTTCGGGCTGGCGGGCAGCTTCAGCGCCGGCAGCGACTTGTAGTAAGAGACGCGCCAGTCCGGGCCGTCGGGGCCGGCGGACCAGCGCATCGTCAGCTCGCCGTGGAGGGTGCCGAGCCACACCTCGGAGATGTTGTCGTCGGTGCCGGGGCCGGCGACGTAGGGCATCCACACCTCGACCACGACCCGGTCCGGGTCGGACGCGAGGACCTTGTAGGCGCCGTAGCGGGGCAGGCCGCAGCCGTAGTACTTCTCGTGCGGCGACGGCTGCCCGTCAGGGAGCAGGACCACCCCGTCATCGTTCAGCCGCATCCCCTTCCGCATCTTCGCGGCCCGCTCGGCCGTCAGGTCGAACTGGGCCCCGTCGGGGGTGAAGAGGTAGGGGACGAGCTCGGCGCGGGTGCCGTCGACGAGGACCGGCAGCGAGCAGAAGGACGCGGCGTTGTGCATGGCGGCGCCGACGGCGCCCTCGGGGGTCTTGGACCAGCCGTAGGGGATGCCGTACTTGGCGGCAGTGTTGCCCGAGTCGACGGTGGCCAGGCCCATCCGCAGCCCCGGGGCGACCTCGGCCAGGTACAGGCCGCTGCCCGGCGCCGACGACGACCCGGGCGCTGGCTGGGCCACCGACCCCGACGCCGGCGCCGGGGCCGGTGCTGAGGCTGCGGGGGTGGCTGGCTGGGACGGGCGCAGCCACAGGCCCAGCCCAGTCCCACCGACCAGCGCGGCAGCGACCACAGCCGGCGCCCACCGGCGCCACCAGGACCGCCTCTGCTGCCCCTGCCCCTGCTCCTGGTTCTCGCTGCGGGGCTCGTCGTCAGAGTCAAGGACCCGTACCGTGACCATGTCTCCTCCTTCCCTTGCGCCTGCCTGGTACGCCTCAGCGGCCGAGGGCTGCGTTGAACAGGGCCGGCAGCATCGCGAGCGCGACGATCCCGATCAGCGGCCACACCACCCCGCTGCCGCTCTCGGAGAAGTCGACCGGCCGGTGGGCCTGCTTCGCGGCCGCGAGCCGGGCCACGCCCACGACCAGGTGGAACGCGCAGAAGAAGAACGCGATCGCCCACACCAGGGCCAGGAACATCCTTAGCGGGGTGGACAAGATGGCATCGAACGGGCCGAGCCCGGGCTTGAGACCGTCGAACCAGTTCATGCGAGGTTTCCTTTCTGGAGGGTGTGGATGAGGCCCCCGGCCAGGTTGGCCAGGGCAGTCTGGGTCGTGGGCTGCAGGTCCGTCCAGGACCGGCCCGGGCTCCGGGTCGCCGGGTCCGTCGGCACCGGGTACACCGGGAGCTGGGTGAACCACCGCCGGGCCCGGGACTCCAGGCCCGGCTCGGCCGGGGCCGCGTGGGCGGCGACCACGACCCGCCCGTGGACCTGCTCACCCCGCCGGTGCCACTGGTCGATCCGGGTCGCGGCGTCCCGTACGGACGCCTCGGTCCAGCAGACCGGCACCACAACCACGTCCGCGATCCCAGCGACCGTGTCGTCCCACCCGGCCAGCAGGACCAGCTCGTGGCTGCGTCGCAGCAGAGCCACCGCGTCGACCAGGTCGACCCCGGTCCCGGTGTGACGAGCCACCGTGACCTCCGCCCCGGGAGCGACCAGCGCCGGCTCGCCCTGGCGCGCCACAGCCGCCAGGTCGGTCGTGGTCGCGGCCGGCTCCACCCCAGCCATCCGCGCGACCGCGTCCCCGGCCTCGATGACGACCGGCGCAGTCTCCCGGTACGCCCGCGCAGCCCGGGCCACGCCAAGGACCGTGACCGGGTCCTCCGTGGCCCACCCGGCCGTGACCGGCCCCGGCCACGGCCCAGCCAGCAGCCCGAGCAGGTCCACCACCGGCTGCCCGTCCGCCGACGCCACCTGGGCCAGCTCCTCAAACGACAGGCCCTTCACCGCCGCGTCTGTCACCGTGTCCTCCTTCACCACTGGTCAGGGCCGCCCGGCCCCCTGGAACCGGGGCCCGTAGTACGGGTCCGACAGCACCCCGGGCAATACCTCCACCGCCTTCCCCGGCCGGGGCGCGTGGACCATGCCGCCCTGCCCGTCCGCCAGGCCGACGTGCCCCGGGAAGAACAGCAGGTCCCCCGCCTGGATCTGGTCGACCGGGACCGACCGCACCGCCCGCTGCTGCTCCTCACTCGTCCGCGGCAGCACCACTCCTGCCTGCGCCCACGCGTACCGGGTCAGCCCGGAGCAGTCAAAGCCCTGCACCAGCCGGCCGTCCTGCCCCGTCGGCGAGCAGCAGACCCCCGCCGACACCCCCGTCAGCGACCCGCCACCCCACGCGTACGGCTGCCCCACCTGCCCCAGCGCTGCCTGCACCGCCCAGGACCCCCCGCCCGAGCCACCCACCGGCCCGCCACTGCTGCTGGCTCCCGGGGCGGGGGTGCAGCCGGTCGGCTGGCCCCCCAGGTCACCCAGGTCGAGCCGCGCCAGGATCCCGACCGCCGTCGCCTCGTGCTTCGCGTAGTACACCTCAAACTGCGCCGCCGGCCGCTGCACCTTCGCCGCCGCCTGCCACACCGGCATCGACTCCCACCCGGCCACGTCCACCAGCCCCGGAATGTGGTACCCGACCGGCCCAGCCCCACCCGACGCGCGCACAGCCACGTCATGGCCCAGGTAGAACGTCCGCGCCGCGTACTCCGCGTCCAGCAGCCGCGCCACGTTCTCCTCAGTCGTCGCCCCGTCCGCGTACCAGCCCGGGTACGCCCGCTGCTGGAACAGGCCCACGTCCCCGTCACCGTTCAGCCTCATCGACGACGCGTCCGCCCCCAGCGTCGACTCCTGCAGCGCCGTCGCCAGCGCCACCACCCACGCCCGCCGCGGCAGCCCCAGCCGGTGCCCCGTCTCCACCACCACCCGCGCCGCAGCCATCTGCTCCGGACTCAGCGACCCCGACCGGTCCACTCCCTGCGCACCCGCCGGCGCATCCTCCGCCCCGGCCCGGGAACCAGACTCCGCAGCCGGCAGCCCGTCACCCCGGGCCCGGCCACCGCCAACCAGCGCACCCGGCCGCCCGTCAAACGACAGACCCCGAGCCCGCACCGCCTCCCGCGGCTCCACCGGGCTCCCACCCACAATCACCTCAAAGTGAAGGTGCGGGCCAGTCACTCCACCCGACGCGCCCTCCACACCAATCTGCTCGCCCGCCTGGACCTGCTGCCCAACCCGGACCCGGGCCGACGCCAGGTGCGCGTACCGGGTCCGGACCCCGCCCGCATGCTCCACATCCACATACAGCCCGTACGACCGGCCCCCCAGGTCCGTCACCCCCACCACCGTCCCGCCCGACGCCGCCAGCACCGCAGCCCCACCACCCGTCGCCAGGTCAATCCCGCTGTGCAGGTCCCGGCCACCCCGAACCGGGTGAGTCCGCCACCCGTACTCCGCCGTCACCTGGTACGCCGACCCCAGCGGCACCGTCCACACGTCACCAGCCGCAGCGACCACCCCCACGGCACCCTCCGGCACACACGCCTCCCGCCGCGACGAGGGAGTCGGCGACCCCAGAGCCATCCCGGCAACCACCGCCAGCACCACCCCCGGCACCCCCAGCGCCACGACCTTCCACGACGCCACTACACGTCCTCCACCAGCCGGGCCGCCAGCCCCAGCATCGACCGCCGCGTCCTCTCGGCCAGCCCCGCCCAGCGCATCTCCCCACGCTCAGCCACGTGCCGGTCCGGCGGCAGCGCCACCGCCGGCCACCGGCCAGCCCACTCCCCGTACCGGGCCACAGCCGAGCGGCGCGGCCGGTTCCCAGGAGCCCACGTCGGCACCAGCACCGCACGCTCCACCAGCCCCGTGTGCCCCAGCCGAACCAGGTCATCCAGCATCCGAGCCGCCGCGTCAACCGCGTCCCCCGCCCACTGGACCGGCACCACCAGCACATCCGCCGCCCGAGCCGCCGCCTGCCACACCGACGACGACGGGTCATTCCCGGTATCCAGCACCACCAGGTCCACATTCACCCGCAGCGCCTCCAGCACCCGCTCCAGGTCCACCTCCGACATCGGGTCCGCCAGCATCGGCACCGGACCCGACTCAGCCACCACCGTCGAGCGGCCCGGCACCACATAGAACCCCGGAGCGCAGTAGTGCACCCCCTCAAACAGCTCCGACGGGTACGGAAGCCGCTCCCGACCCGCCAGCCACCCCGACAGCTCCTGCACCGTCCGCACCCCAGCCGCCGCACCCGACCGCAGCGCAGCATTCCCCAGACTCGTCTCCACCAGCACCACTGACCGCGGCCGCAGCACCGCCAAAGCCCCCGCCAGCACCACCGCCACCGGCGTCTTCCCCGTCCCACCCTTCGGGTTCGCCACCATCACCGTGCGCCGGCTCACCACCGCAGCCCGAGCCGGTGCCGGGGCACTCTCCACCTCCGCAGCGGGCTCAGCGACCGCCAGCCGCCGTGCCAGGGCCTCCTCCGGGACCGGAGACCCCGACACCACCCCCACCGACACCGACTCCGCGTCCACCAGCTCGGCCGAGCCGGTCACCGCGCACTCCTCTACACTCCCGTCAGACCCCACTACCAGCAGCCGCAGCGGACGGCCCAGGCGCTCCGCGGCCGCAGCCACCACCTCCACCGCCTCACTAAACGCCCCAGCCACCGAACGCGACCCCGACAACGTCACATACGTGACCTCACCTCGCGCGTCCACCACCGCTAAGGGATACAACGGAACCATCGCCCCACCCTTCTCCCCCCGAAAGCCCTTGACAAGTCAACTACCTCAGCGCCCGTTGGCCGTGAGGCACCCCTCGCACTCCTTCCAGTGCTGGGCCAACTGTAAGCACGCAGGTCTGACACTCTGACGCGCTGCCCTACAGCCGAGATCCGGCCTGCTTGCCCCTCGTGGAGCTGTGGCTCGGCGCTGGTGAGTCCGTCTTCCTCCACAGGGGGTTCCGGGCCCGCGCAGACGCCTCGTACTCGCTGGGCACCGAGTCGCGGCGTCGGTGGCCCACCGAAGCACTGACATGGAGGTGAACCTACCGCTTGACAGAGTCGGCTCGGGTCGAGATTTTCGTTTTCCTGCAAAGACGCTTGCCGGCTGCTAGTCCACCCAGCGTGCGGCTCTCGGTTGTCGGTTGTTGATGCGGTCGGCCTCGTAGGGTGCCAGAGTGAGCACCGGGCACCCCTTCGCCAGCCAGCCCCGGGCAGCAGTCCTGGCTCGGCATCGGCGGGGAGCCGCAGGGCCCTCTGGCAGGTCCGGCTGCCAGCGGGCTTGGTCTTGTACGGCATCATCCATGACCGTGCGACGTCGAACCCAGTGGCTAGGGGCAGCAGTCGTCCTGGCCGTGCTGGCCGGGGCTGCCGCCTGGGGGCACCGCCCCGAGATCGTCATCACCCGCTACCGCCTGGCCGTACCCGGCAACACCACCCCGGTCCGCCTGGCGGTCGTCTCCGACACCCACAGCTGCGTCTTCGCTGACCACCAGCAGGAGATCGCCCACCTGGTCCGAGCCGAGCAGCCCGACGTGATCGCCCTCGCCGGCGACATCATCGACGACGACCTGCCGTTCGAGCGCGGCTTCGACACCGTACGCGGGATGCCCGCCATCGCCCCCACCTTCTACGTCACCGGCAACCACGAGTTCTGGTCCGGGCAGGCTCCCCAGATCAAGGCCACGATGGCCAGCATGGGCATCGAGGTCCTGGCGGGCGACAGCCGCGAGATCACCGTACGCGGCCAGCGGCTCTCGGTCGCCGGGCTGGACGACCCCGCCGCCGGGCCGGCCCGCGAGGCCCAGGTAGAGCGGCTGCGGGCCTCGAGCAGCGACGCCCCCCGGCTGCTGCTGGCGCACCGGCCCGAGCAGACCGCCCTGTACGAGAGCCTCCAGGCCGACGTGATCGTCTCCGGCCACGCCCACGGCGGGCAGTGGCGGGCTCCCGTCGTGCTGGAGAACGGCCTGTTCGCCCCGAACCAGGGCCTCTTTCCCCGGCTCACCGGAGGCGTCCACCAGCTGGCCGGCGGACGGCAGCTGGTGATCAGCCGGGGGCTGGCGCGGGAGTCGACCCCGGTGCCCCGGCTGCACAACCCGCCCGAGATCGTGGTCGCCGACCTCGAGCCCGCCTGACGCGAGTGTCAGATGCGTCGCCGTGGTGGACATGTGACAGCTAGGGAGCTGAGAGATCCACCAGAGGAGCCACGGTGCGCAAGACCGCAGCCGCCCCAGCGGGCGCGCGGGGTGAGCGTCGACCACGCCTGCACCCGGCCCGTCCAGGGCTGGTGCCCGGTCCCGAGCCCGGCCTGACGTACGCCGGTGCGCCACACCACCCGGACCACGACGTGGTCCAGGGCGCCCTGACGTACGCCCAGTGCACCGCTCAGCAATCACTCAAGCACCACTTCATATTGAGTAACGCACCGTCAGGAGGTCGGAATGAGAGCTCAGCACCCCGAGGTTGCCGCCTACCTGCAGCAGGTGGAGCGCCTGCTGGCACCGCTGCCGCCAGACCAGCGCCAGCAGCTGGTCGAGGACTGCGCCCAGCACGTCCGCGACGCGGTGGGTGACGGCCGCTCGGCCCAGGAGGCGATCGCGCTGCTCGGCACGCCCGAGGAGGTGGCCGAGCAGGCCTTCCAGGAGTACCAGGACCAGACCGGGGTCGATCTGCGTCCGCGGTACCTGACCCGCAGCCGGGTCTGGCAGCTGCTCGGGGCCGGTGCTGCCCTGGCAGCCGCCCTGGCGGCGCTGCTGCTGCCCGCGTACGGGGAGGTCACGACCAGCGCCGACGACCTGACCGTGGGGGTGCCCAGCCTGCTGGAGCACATCGGCCCGGCGGTGGTGGTGGCCGTTGCGGTCCCGGTGCTGCTCGCCGCGGCGCCGCTGGCCGTACGGGGACGGGCCTGGCGCCCGGTCTCCGTCGCAGCGCTGGTGCTGCTGGCCGGCTTCGTGGTCATCGGCTCGGCCACCATCGGCGGGTACTTCGTGCCGGCGCTGCTGGCTGGGGTTGTGGGCCTGGTCCTGGGCCGCCGGAGCCCCGCAGCGGCTGCGGTCGGCTCGCCCTCACCAGCGCAGGGATGAGGCTCGACCTGCGGTGAGAACCGAGCGAGGGTGAGAAAAGGCCCCCTGGTTCTCATCATCGGACCTCGTCATCTGGGGGTCGGCCTACCGTGGCCCGGTGACCGAGCTGAGGATCACTGAAGAGCCGACGTGGCTGAGCTACACCTGCACCTGCCAGGTGTGCGGCGCCTTCCTCGCCCAGGGGACCCAGGCCGTCTACGACCAGGTCGACCAGACCGTACGGTGCCTGGCCTGCGAACCGGCCGTCCTGACCGTTGCCGCGGCGCCGGCGCGGACCTGGGAACCGGCCCAGCGGTACGGCCGGGCCCCCGCGCCGGCCCAGCGGTACGGTCACGCCCCGGTGCCGACCCAGCGGTACGGTCAGGCTCCGGTGCCGGCCCAGCAGTACGGCCAGGTCGCTGCTCAGCCGGCCCACCTGTGGGAGACCACAGTTCCGCTCCGGGACCAGGCCACGGTTCCGCCCCGGGACCAGGCCACGGCCCAGCCGTCGGCTCAGGGCGCTGCGGCCCCGAGCCCGGCCCAGCCGCCGCTCGAGAGCGCGTCCGAGCCAGCCCAGCCGCTGCCGCAGGTGAAGGACGCCGCCGAGGACCCCCGGCGCGAGCAGCGCAAGCAGAAGAGCGGGCGGTGGGGCCGGCTGGGCAGGGTCGCGGCCTTCTTCGCCCGGTAGTCCGTCCGCGCCTGAGACCCCGGGCTCCAGAAGGGAGGCCCGGGTGCTGAGATACGACTCATGATCCGGGTCGAGGGAACTGTGCAGGGCCGCGTGCAGCGGGTCGGGTTCCGGGTCGGCATGCTCCGTGAGGCCGAGCTGGCGGGGGTGGCTGGCTGGTGCTGCAACCTCGCCGACGGCCGGGTCGGCTTCGCTGTCGAGGGCCCGGCGGCCGCGGTCCGTACGGTGCTGGACTGGGTCCGCGAGGGCCCCCGGTACGGCCAGGTCGACCAGGTGCAGACCCGGCGGGTGCCACCCACGGGGGAGAAGGGGTTTCGGATCCGCTAGCGGAGCATCCGGCCTCGTGCCAGGCGTCGCGTCAAGGTGAGGTCTGCCCCCGTGGGTGCTTCCCGAGCGTCTCGGACCGCTGACGGGGTTGACCGGCGGAGCCCAGCGCTGCTTAGGTAAGCCTTGCTTAATAAAACAAGGGAAGGCTTTCAGATATGAACTCGCGTGTCTCTCGGCGCAGCCTGGGCCTGGGCGCCCTGGCCGTTGGTGCGCTGGCCGCCTGCGGCACGACCGGTACGGCCGGGTCCACCCCGTCCGCAGGCCAGACCGTCTCGGTCACCCATGCCCAGGGAACGACCGAGGTCCCGGCTGACCCGAAGCGGCTGGTGGTCTTCGACTACGGCGCTCTGGACACCATCAGCGCCCTCGGCCTGAGCGACCGGGTCGTCGGGATCCCCAAGGAGGGCGTGCTGCCGCCCTTCCTGAAGAGCTTCGACAACGACCGGGTAGCCGGGGTCGGCTCCCTGCACGAGCCCGACGTCGAGGCGATCCAGAAGCTCAAGCCCGACCTGGTCGTGATCAGCTTCCGCAGCGCCAGCAAGTACCCCGAGCTGAGCAAGCACTTCACCACCATCGACATCTCCTACCCCAGCACGGAGACCTTCTACACCAAGGTCGAGACCGCCTCGACGGTGCTGGCCACAGCGCTCGGCCAGACCGAGCAGGTCAAGACCAAGCTCGGCGAGCTGAGGCAGGTGATCGAGCAGGCCAAGGCCAAGGTCCCCCAGGGGCCGAAGGGCCTGATCCTGATGACCAGCGCCGGCAAGGTGACGGCGTACGGGGCCGCGTCCCGCTTCGGGGCGGTGCACTCCGACCTGATGATCCCCCAGGCGATCACCGACATCAAGGAGGACGGCCACGGCCAGCCGGTGTCGTTCGAGGCGATCCAGCAGGCCAACCCCGACCTGATGTTCGTCTGCGACCGCGACGCGGCCATCGGCCAGCAGGGCAAGGCGGCCCAGGAGGTCCTCAACAACGAGCTCGTGGCCAGCACCAACGCCTGGAAGAACAACAAGGTCGTCTACCTCGACGGCGCCCGCTGGTACATCGTCATGCACGGCCTCGACAACGCCAAGGCCATGATCCAGGAAGCCGTCCAAAGTCTGTGAGCGCCCCGCTGCCGACAGCGGCCGCCCCGCGGCAGCGTCGCTGGGGACGGGGGGCCGCTGCCGCGCTGCTGCTCACCGTCCTCGCGGTGACCAGCATCTTCGTCGGAGTCACCGAGATCGGCCCGCTTGACCTCCTCACCGGCCGAGCGACCGACCGGCAGTGGGAGAACATCGTGGTCTCGCGGCTTCCGCGTACGGTCGCGGTGCTGCTGGCCGGCGCAGCGCTGGCGGTCTCCGGGCTGCTGATGCAGACCCTGGTCCGCAACCGCTTCGTCGAGCCAGGCACCGTCGGCACCTCCGAGTCCGCCGTGGTGGGAATCCTCCTGGTGACCCTGCTGTGGCCCGAGGCGCCGCTGATCCTCAAGATGCTGGTCGCGGTCGTCACCGCTCTGCTGGGGACCGCCCTGTTCCTGAAGCTGGTCCGGGCGATCCCCCGCGGCGAGGCGATCGTCGCGGTGCCGCTGGTGGGCATGATGCTGGCCGGGATGATCTCGGCCGCGACCACCTTTGTCGCCTTCCGCTACGACCTGCTGGCCACCTTGGGCAGCTGGATGGCTGGAGACTTCTCCGGGGTCCTGCGCGGGCGCTACGAGCTGCTGTGGCTGGTCGGCGCGGTCTTCGTGGCGGTCTGGGTGGCAGCCGACCGGTTCACCATCGCCTCCCTGGGCGAGAGCCACGCCAGCAGCCTCGGCCTGCGCTACCAGTCGGCGGTCACCCTGGGCCTGGCGCTGATCTGCGCCGCCAGCGCCATCTGCCTGGTCGTCGTCGGCGCTATCCCGTTCATCGGCCTCGTGGTCCCGAACCTGGTGACGCGGGTGCTGGGGGACCACCTGCGTCGCTGCCTGCCCTGGATTGCCGTGAGCGGGTCGGGGTTTGTCCTGGTGTGCGACCTGCTCGCCCGGACCATCAACCGGCCCTTTGAGGTGCCGGTCGGCACCATCGCCGGGGTGATCGGCGCGGCTGCCTTCCTGATCCTGCTGGCGCACCAGGCGCCACGGCTGGCGGGGGGCTCTCGGTGACCGCCGCCACGGTCCCGCTCCGGCCACGGCGTACGGCCCGGGCAGGAGCCTGGCTCGGGGCCGGGCTGCTGACCGTGGTGGGTGCCTGCCTGGCGTACCTGCTGCTCGACTCCGGCGGCGACCTGGCCTTCACCCTGGCCTACCGTGGCCGCAAGCTGTTCGGCCTGGTGCTGGTCGGCTGGGCGGTCGGGATGGCCACGGTCGGCTTCCAGACCGTCACCGGCAACCGGATCCTGACCCCCTCGGTGATGGGTCTGGACTCGATGTTCGCCTTCATCCAGACCCTGCTGCTGTTCCTCCTCGGGTCCACCATCTCGTCCCTGCTCGGCCCCGTCGTCCTGTTCGTCGTCAACCTCACCGGGATGCTGGCGATGGGCTGGGGCCTGGCTGGGCTGCTCCTGCGGCGGCACACCGCGATCCACCTGCTGGTGCTGGTCGGCATCGTCGTCGGTACCCTGCTGCGCTCACTGCAGCAGCTGCTGACCCGGATCATGGACCCCACCGCGTTCCTGCAGCTGCAGACCCACCTCTTCGCCAGCTTCAGCTCGATCCGGCCCGAGCTGCTGACCGTGTCGACGGTGCTGGTTGTCGTGGGCACAGTGTGGGTCTGGCGGCTGCGCCACCGGCTCGACGTGATGGCGCTCGGGCACGCTACTGCGCAGGGCCTCGGGGTCGACCCGCGCCGGATGGTCCGCCAGGTGCTGCTGGTGTCGGTGCTGCTGGTCAGCGTCACCACGGCACTCGTCGGGCCAGTCACCTTCCTCGGCCTGATCGTGGCCAACCTCGCCTACCAGATCAGCCCGTACGGGCGTCACAGCTGGACCATGCCGATCGCCGGTGTGCTGGCGGTGGTGATGCTGGTCGCCGGGCAGGCCGTGCTGGAGTACGTCTTCGCGCTGGGCACCGTCCTCAGCATCATCATCGAGTTTGGCGGCGGCCTGGTCTTCATCGCGATGGTCGTGAGCCGCAGCAAGCCGAAAGGGAACCTTGCATGATCGAGATCCGGCAGGTCAGCAAGTCGTACGGACGCAGCGTCGTCGTCGACGACGTCACCATCACCCTGCCTCCCGGCGGCATCACCTCGATCGTCGGTGCCAACGGCGCAGGCAAGTCCACCCTGCTGTCCATGGTGGCCCGGCTTCTGCCCAGCGACAGCGGAACCATCACCGTCGGCGGCCACAACGTGGCCACCACGCCCACCGCCGACCTGGCGACCGTGCTGGGGATCCTCAAGCAGGACAACGGCCTCGAGATCCGGCTGACCGTCGACGACCTGGTCGGCTTTGGGCGGTACCCGCACAGCAAGGGGCGGCGTACAGCCTCAGACCAGGTAGCGATCGATGCTGCGATCGAGCACATGGACCTGGTGGCACTGCGAGACCGGTTCTTGGACGAGATGTCCGGCGGGCAGCGGCAGCGGGCCTTCGTGGCGATGCTGCTGGCCCAGGACACCACCTACCTGCTGCTGGACGAGCCCCTGAACAACCTGGACCTGGCCCACTCGCTGTCGATGCTGCGCCGGCTGCGCAGCGCGGCCGACGATCTTGGCAAGACGATCGTGATGGTCATCCACGACATCAACTTCGCCTCGGCCTGGTCCGACCAGATCGTGGCGATGAAGGACGGCCGGATCGTGCTGCACGGCCCGCCGCTGGAGGTGGTGAACGCGCAGATGCTGGCCGACGTCTTCGGGGTGGCGTGCCCGGTCGACACCAGCTCGGGCCGTCCGATCGCGCAGTACCACCTGCCCGACACCGACGAGCAGGCTGCCAGAATGACTGCATGAGCGGTCCCGTCGTCGTCTTTGACCTGGGCGTGGTGCTGTGCTCCCCGACCGACCTGTTCCCTGCTCTGGCCTCGCTGCTGGGCACCACAGCGGAGGCGGTTGAGCAGGGGTTCTGGGGCCCGCACCGGCACCGGTACGACGAGGGCTGCTCTGACCTGGACTTCTGGCGTGCCGCGTACCCGCTGATCGCCGGCGCTGCGGAGGTCGACCTGGAGGCGCTGCTGCCGGAGCTGGTCGCGGTGGACATGGCAGCCTGGCGCACGCCCCGTCCCGAGGCCCGGGCGCTGCTGGAGCGGCTGCGGCAGGCCGGGGTCGAGACTGCGGTCCTGTCGAACGCGCCGACCGCTTTTGCCCTGACGGCCCCCAGCTTCGACTGGTACGACCTGGTCGGGACCTGGTTCTTCTCCGGCCCGATGGGGCTGGCCAAGCCAGACCCGGCGATCTACCAGCAGGCCGAGTCCGGGCTCGGCCGGGCCGGCGAGCAGCTCTGGTTCGTCGACGACAAGCAGGTCAACATCGACACCGCCACCGTACGGGGCTGGCACACCCACCTGTGGGTCGACGACTCCGACACCGAGGCCTGGCTGGTGGCGGAGGGCTTCTTGCGCTGAGACCCGGCTCAGCGGGCCGGCATCTCCAGGGTCACGGTGACGTTCGGCGTGGCCATGGTGTTGGTCGCGGTGACCGACTGGACGTCGGCCGGGGCGTCGATGATCAGGGTCCCGTTGGCCCGGCCCGACGAGTCCCAGGCCAGCTTCAGCCCCGACCCGTCCTTGAGGCACAGCCCGGTCAGCAGCCCGGCGCTGCCGGGGGTGGTCTTGCCGGCGTTGTCGACGGTGCCCCAGTCGTACACCGACATCGTGAAGCCCTCCGAGGAGTCCAGCCGCTGGGCGCTCAGCTTCACGGCGATGAACTGACCGTTCTGCGGCTGGGCCTCACCACTGGGGCACTCGGCCTTCTCGGTGATCGACTCCACGGTGACGATCGCCTTGGACAGGCCGCGGGTCTGCGACAGGTCGGTCGGCACCCCCGGCTTCAGCGTCACCGGCGCCTCCGAGCGCCAGGTCACCGTCGGCGACGGCTCCGGCTCTCCGGACGGCTCGGGGCTCGCCACGACCGCACCCGGCGGGGCTGCCTGGGCGCAGCCGGCCAGGGCCAGGGGCAGGGCCAGGCCGGCCACGACGAGTCTTGGGAAGGCACGCATAGCCCCATTCTGTGGGGAGCCCACCCCCATCTGCCGCAGACCCGCCGGGTCCTCGTACGCTGTCGCCCGTGCTGTACGCCACTCATGCCCGGGTCCACCTGTCAGCGATCGCGCAGAACCTCCGCGCCGTGCGAGAGCGCGTCGGTGACCGGCTGGTCCTCGCGGCCGTCAAGGCCAACGCGTACGGGCACGGCGCGGTCGCCGTGTCGCAGATGCTGCAGGACACCGGGGCCGCGGACTGGCTGGGCGTGGCGACGGTTCCTGAGGTGACCGAGCTGCGGGCCGCCGGGATTGAGATGCCAATCCTCAAGCTCTCTCACGTCTTCCCCCACGAGCTGGAGGCGGCGGTCGCTGCCCGCACCACCCTGGTCGTGGTCGACGAGGCCACCCTGCGCGCCGCCGACGAGGCTGCCCGGAAGGCCTCCACCACCGTCGACTGCCACCTCAAGGTCGACACCGGGATGCGCCGGATCGGGACCTCGCCGACCACCGCCCCCGAGCTGGCCCGGCTCGCCGAGACCCTGCCCGGGGTCCGGCTGACCGGGCTGCTCACCCACCTGCCGGTGTCTGACAGCCCTAGCCAGGATGACTTCACTGGCAACCAGGTGGGGCTCTTCGCCGAGACCGCCCGGCAGGTGCAGGAGGCCGTCGGCCGTCGGCTGCTGGTCCACGCCGCCAACTCCGGCGCGGTCCTGGCCCACCCGGAGGCCTGGTTCGACATGGTCCGGCCCGGGATCATGGTCTACGGCCACTACCCCGACCCGACGACTCCCCGTACGGTCGCTCTGCAGGGGGCGATGACGCTGGCCACCCGGGTCTCGCTGGTGAAGCGGGTCCAGCCGGGGGAGACGGTCGGGTACGGGCGGACCTGGCGGGCCGAGCGGGAGACCACGATCGCCACCATCCCCGCCGGCTACGCGGACGGGCTGAGCCGGCTGCTGTCGAACCGGGGCTCGGCCCTGGTCCGGGGCCGGCGCTACCCGATCGTCGGCCGGGTCTGCATGGACCAGTCGATGCTCGACCTGGGCGACGACCCGGTCGAGCCCGGCGACGAGGTGGTGCTGATCGGGCGCCAGGGCGGCCAGGAGATCACCATGACCGAGGTCGCCGACCTGATGGGCACCATCCCGTACGAGGTCTCGTGCGTGATCCCGCCGCGGGTGACCCGGGTTCCGGAGCCGGTCGACGCCTGACCCGCGGGGGCTGCCGGGGGAGGGGTGCCTCGGGGCGCGCCGGGCCCGGCGACCACCGGGAGGTCTGGGCACCGTCTGAACGAGCGACGACAGGTTCACCGTCGGACCGCGGCAGTCTGGCCCCGGACGTGCAAGAGGGCCGACCAGTGCCGGCCCTCTAGCGCCAGGGCCTAGGAGCCGGGGGACGGGACTAGGCACTGGCCTTGACGAGCGAGCCAGCGCGGAGACCGGGTAGGTAGTCCGTTCTGAGACCCGGCGGCTTCAGCTCGTCGCGTGATTGAGTTGATGAGGCAACTCTAGACCGGGGTGTGTCGCAGGTCCAGCCCAGAAGGCCTTCTGTGGCACAGTTCGGCGCCTCGTTGGAGGCGGCGGCGGTCCAGGTCAGACCACGGGACTACCTGGCCAGGGCCGAGGCACGAGAAAGGTGGTGGGGATGACGACCGTGGTGGCGCGAGAGCTGGTTGACGGCTGCCAGGCGGTGCTGCTGGACCTCGACGGCACCCTGCTCGACTACGCCGCCGCCCGCGACGCGGCGGTGGTGACCTGGGTCCAGGAGGTGGCCCCCGAGCAGCTGGCGGACGGAGCCGGGGCCCTGGTGTCGCGGTGGGCGCGGCTGGAGCGGGAGCACTTCGACCGGTACACCCGGGGTGAGGCCACGATGACGGAGCAGCGCCGGGCCCGGGTGCTCGGGCTGCTGGGGTCCCGACCCGACCCGGACGCCCTGTTCGCCCGCTTCCTCGAGCTCAGCGAGCAGCACTGGCGGCCGCTGCCTGGGGTGGTCGAGGCCGTACGGGCCCTGGCCGCAACCCGGCCGGTCGGGGTGCTCAGCAACGGCATTCTTGAGGTGCAGAGCCGCAAGCTGGACCGGATCGGGCTCTCGGACCTGCCCCGGTTCGTCTCCAGCCACCTTCCGGCGCCGAAGCCGGACCGGCGGGCCTTCGAGGCGGCCTGCGCCGGGCTCGGTGCCCGGCCCGGGCAGACCGTGATGGTGGGTGATGACCTGGCGACGGATGTCGAGGGGGCGCTGGCAGCCGGGCTGCAGGCGGTGCTGGTGGCCGGTCGGCCCGGCCCGGTCCCGACCGTGGCCAGCGTCGCCGACCTGCTCGACTGAGCCCCGGCACCGTCCGGGCTGGCACCGGAACACCTCCGGAGTGCTCCAGCAGTCAGGAGCGTCGGTTAACGGCCGATGGTGATGTCGCCCATGACGCGGTGGGGGCTGAGCTGGGCGAGGAGTGCGACGTGGCCGGTGGCGTCGGCGATCTCGATGTGGTCGACGGTGAGAGGGCCGCCGAGGTGGTAGGCGGGGACGAAGGTGTACATGGTGTCGGGGCCTACCGGTCCGTGCTTCTTCAGCGCCCGGGCGAACAAAGGCTCCCCGTCGGAGCCCAGCATGTCCGCCTCCATGATGGGGTCTCCTGACAGCTCCGTTTCGATCTGGATGTCTCGGTCCGCTTCGGTCTCCATCATCTCGATGGAGGATGCTGTGGGATAGATGTGGCCCAGCACAGGGTCGATGCTGAGGCTGGCCCCGGTTCGCTCGCCCCAGAGGAAGAGCTCGCCGAAGGCTGTGCGGGCGATGGCGTGCCAGGTGTCGGTGCCCATGGCGAGGTCGAGGTTGGCGGTCCAGGCGTCGACGACGGGCTGCCACTCGGCGGGGTCGCAGAGCCAGTAGCGGCCGTCGAGGAACCCGGCGAAGCCGTAGGTCTTCCAGAAGCGGAAGAGCAGGGGCGGGAAGATGTGGGCGTACTGGTCGTACCGCTCGGGGGGTACGGGCTTGGTTGCTGTGGGCTCGCCCAGGTCGGCCTGGATGTCGGCCCAGTCCTCATCACTGGTCATGTCAGCCTCCTCGTCCCTGCCAGCTGCTCGCCAGCCCCCAACCTTACGAGCGACCTCGGCGATCGTGCGGCCAGTACGGGTCACCAGGTGTGGTCACGAGGTACAGCCTCGGACACAGCAAGCACCCGGCTCCGACGCTTCGCCAGGACGACATCATCTCTCGCCAGACCCAGGTCGTCAGGCCAAGAGATCCCCGCTAGCAGGGGACAAGGGGGTCGATCCACTCCTCGATCTGAGGCAGACTGGGAGTCAAGCAGAGACCTGCTCTTCCTAACGGAACGGCAGGCTTACCCCCTGGGCACGTGCTACGGCAGCCAGGGGGTCGCTTGCGTCCAGGGGCACAGTGACCCTCGTGAACTGGGCCTGGAGCTGCTGAACCAGCGGATCCCCCTTGTTGCATAGCGGTAGTACGCGTTGCTCACGAGGTCCGGCAGCCAGAGCAGGTTCTCTGCGCTGGGGGAGATCCACTGGGTTTGAACAGTACGGCCGATGTGCCCGGCACGGCGAGCTTGTTTGATGGTGTGGCGGTCGCGATCCGTGTCCGACTGCTCGCGCTGCTTCTCAAAGACGATGAGCTGGACAGGGCCCGGGACTCCCGGGGCCGGGGCACTCTTGCCCAGTTCCCGAAGCAGCGCCGTCAGGCTCGCACGGCGGATCCCTGTATCTGCCTGAGTCGGGCGTACACAGACCGTGACGATGCAGGCGTCTCTGAAGCGGGCGAGATATCCGATCATGGTCTCGACATCATGACGACCCTGTGACGACTGCTGGCGGTCCACGGTGTGCCACCACGAGGTAGGCCCGGCGATCTTGCGCACGTCCCTCCGGGTCGGTTCGTGGACTCTCCGGGGGAGAAGGACAGCGGCCATGACGTACAAGGGAACATCCCCCTCTGGGCTCGGATGCCGTACCAGATGCGGATGCTCGCTGAGCCAGGTCCTCCCGCATGCCCCGACTACGTCCTATGAGTGCCGAGTGAAAGTGAGAGCACCGGGTGACCGTCTGGCCGTGCGGGCCGGACGGCTGGTGAGCCGGGTAGGTGAGGCTGAGCGCCAGTCCGTACGCTGGGGGCGGCACGCACGTGCCGTACGACGAAAGGCAGCTCTTCATGGCCAGCAACCCGAACGAGGTCGGCAACGCGATCACGACGATCCCCGCTCGGGTCGGGTCAACCGCCGGCGGGGCGCTGCTGCGGCTGGTCGACGCCGCGATCGACGGGGTGTCCACGCTGCCCGGCGCCAAGGCCTCGGCAGCGAAAGCGCTGCAGCGCAAGCGAGATGCCGAGCAGGCGATCGACGCCCTGGTGGTCACCCACGTCGCCATGGCCGGTGCCCAGGGCTTCGTCACCAACGTTGGCGGGCTGCTGGTGACGGTTCTCACCACCCCGGCCAACATCACCGGGGTGGTGGTGGTGCAGGCCCGCCTGGTCGCCTGCATCGCGCACCTGCGCGGGTACGACATCGACGACCACCGGGTCCGGACCGCGATGCTGATGTGCCTGCTGCCCGAGGACGAGCTGAAGCGCCAGATCGAGAAGGGGCACCTGCCGACCAGCCCGCTGGCCGTGGCGACCGCCCCGATGATCGACGAGGACCTTGAGGTCAAGGTCGCTGAGCGGGTGGTCGGTGACGTCCTCACCAACGTCGGGGGCAAGCGGCTGACCTCGCTGGTGGCGCGCAAGATCCCGCTCGTCGGTGGCGGGGTCGGGGCCCTGTACGACGGGTACGGCACCCACCAGGTCGGCCAGTGCGCCAAGAGCCAGCTGGTCCGCCGCCGTCCCACCGCCTGACCTCAGCACGCCCGGGCCGTCCGGGGGTCCCAGCAGCGGGTCCGGGGCTCGGCCTCGAGCCTGCGTCACCCGCGCCTGGCCTGCGGCTGCCGGTGGCGGCTGGCACGATGAGCAGGTGCTGTCGCAGGTGTTCGGGCCCGAGGAGTCCTGGCCTGACCAGGACCTGGTGGCGCTGTCGTACGAGCTCGACGGGTGGCTGCTGGTCGAGGCGTACCGGGCCGGCGTGTTCCCGATGCCGCTGCACCAGTCCGGCTTCGACGCGCAGATGGGCTGGTGGTCGCCGGTCCACCGCGGGTACCTGCCGCTCAACGGGCTGCGGGTCACCCGGTCCCTGCGCAAGTCCTGCCGCCGCTACACCGTGACCGTCGACCACGACTTCGACCAGGTCGTCACCCGCTGCGCCGACCCGGCCCGGGACGGCGGCTGGATCGACGCCGAGATCCAGGCTGGGTACAGCCAGCTCCGGCAGGCCGGGGTGGCGCACTCGGTCGAGACCTGGGACCGGGCTGGGCACCTGGTCGGTGGCCTGTACGGGGTGAGCCTGGGTGGGCTGTTCGCCGGCGAGTCGATGTTCCACGACCCGGTGCTGGGACGCGACGCCAGCAAGGTAGCCCTGGTCCGGCTGGTCGAGCTGCTCCGGTCCGTACCGGGCTGCCTGCTGGACGTGCAGTGGGTGACCGACCACCTCGCCAGCCTCGGTGCGGTCGAGGTCTCCCGGCGCCACTACCTGCAGCTGCTCGACGACGCCCTGACCCAGTCGGGGCCAGACTGGGAGCAGGCCCGCCGCCGGCCCTGGCCCGAAGGAGGCGACCATGCCCGAGATGCCTGAGATGGAGGCCCTGCGCCGCTGGCTGAGCCCCCGGCTGCTGGGCCGCAGCATCGCCCGGGTGGAGGTGGCCTCGCTCAGCGCCCTGAAGACGGTGGCGCTACCGCCGACGGCACTGCTCGGGCTGGAGGTCAGCCAGGTGACCCGGCACGGCAAGCTCCTGGCGGTCGGCACCGACGGCGTCTGGCTGGTCTTCCACCTGGCCCGGGCCGGGTGGCTGCGCTGGTACGAGACCCTGCCGGCGGCCCCGGCCCGCCCCGGCAAGGGCCCGCTGGCGCTGCGGGTCGGCCTGGACGACGCCGCCGGCTTCGACCTCACCGAGATGGGGACCCGCAAGCACCTGGCCGTGTCCGTGGTCGCCGACCCGGCCGAGGTCCCCGGGATCGCCAGCCTCGGCCCGGACCCGCTCGGCGACGACTTCGGCCGTACGGAGCTGGACGCCATCCTCGACGCCGCCGGACGGTCCCAGCTCAAGGGGGTGCTGCGGGACCAGAGGGTGCTGGCCGGGATCGGGAACGCGTACTCGGACGAGATCTTGCACCGGGCCCGGTTCAGCCCGTTCAAGCCGGCCGCGAACCTGACCGGGCCGGAGCGCGACACCCTGCTGGCCGCGATCCGCGACGAGCTGACCGAGGCGGTTGCCCGGGCCGACGGGCTCGCCCCGAGCGAGCTGAAGGACGGCAAGCGGACCGCGCTGCGGGTGCACGGCAGGACCGGCCAGCCCTGCCCGTCCTGCGGTGACCGGGTCGCGGAGGTCTCGTTTGCTGACTCGTCGCTGCAGTACTGCCCGACCTGTCAGACCGGCGGCACCCCGCTCGCCGACCGGCGCCTCTCCCGGCTGCTGAAGTAGCTGTTCTGGGACCTGGCGGCGGCCTTCGCCGGCTCGGGGACCACGACCCTGCCGACACTGGGAGATCTGCGGCGGCTGTTCGGCAGAGATCCTGCCGTCTCGCCCGATCTGCCGCATACTGGTGCGGTCAGCTCAAGGAGGAGTCGATGGCCGAACAGTCCACCCCCGCGGTCAGGCCCCGCCCCCGGCGTGGGCCCAGCCGACGGGCCGTACTCGCTGGCGGGCTCGCCAGCCTGCTCCCCGGTGCCGCAGCATGCTCGGCGGCCGGGGCGTCCACCACCAACTCCCGCCCGGTGGTCCCACGCTCCAGCGGTCGGGTGGAGCTCGTCTACTGGGCCTGGCTGAAGGACCTGCAGAAGGTCTGCGACGCGTACAACGCCACCCAGGACCAGGTCCACGTCACCGCGAACTGGATCCCCGGCGGAGACTCCGGCGGCTACGCCAAGATCCTCTCCGCGGTCGCTGCCGGCGGCGGCCCCGACATCGCCCAGGTCGAGATGCGCGAGGTCCCCGAGTTCGCTCTGTCGGGCTCCCTGGTCGACCTGGCCCGGTACGGGGCGCTGGACTACCGCGACCGGTACGACCCGTCGGCCTGGAGCCAGGTCCACATCGGCCAGCACGTCTGGGGCATCCCGCAGGACACCGGGCCGAGCGCCTTCTTCTACAACCGCGAGGTCCTCGAGGGCCAGCTGGGGCAGCGCCCGCCGGCCACCTGGGAGGACTTCAAGCAGGTCGCCCAGGTGGCGGCCCAGGCGGGCAAGAAGATCATCACGCTCGACCCCAGCGACGGCTCGGTGCTGACCCTGTGGGCCATGCAGAAGGGCGCCAACTGGTTCCAGCCCCGCGAGGGCGGCTGGGTGGTCAACATGGTTGACGACGCCTCCCTGGAGCTGGCCCGGTTCTGGGACTCCATGCTGGCCGAGAAGCTCGTCGGGACCGGCTTCGCGCCGTTCTCAGCCCCGTGGATGGCGGCCTGTGGAAGCGGCGGCGTCCTCGGCTATGTCGGCGGGTCCTGGGCCGATGCGCTGATCGAGGGGGTCCCGGGCGGCTCCGGCAAGTGGGCCGTGGCCCCGATGCCGCGCTGGAAGGACGGCTTCTCCTCCGGAATGCTGGGCGGCTCCACGGCGGCCGTGATGGCGCACTGCCAGCACCCCGCCGAGGCGCTCGACTTCCTCAGCTGGATGTGTACCGACCCGGCTGGGATCGACGCCATGATCACCCACTGCGGCATCGGCTGGTCCCCGTCCAAGGACTACATCGGGGCGAAGCGGCAGAAGCCGTCGGAGTTCTTCAGCGGCCAGAGCTACAACCTCGACGTGATCACGCCGATGGCGGCCGGGCAGAACCTGAGCTGGGTCTGGTCACCGGTCACCCAGCGGGTCAGCGCTCTGCTCGGTGACGGCATGAACGCCGCCGTCGCCGGCACCAAGAAGCTCGTCGACGTCCTGCCTGAGGTGCAGGCGACGACCATCTCGATCATGACCAAGATCGGCCTCACCGTGGAGGCGGCGCCGTGAGAAACCGTACGACCCCGTGGCTGTTTCTGTCACCGTTCCTGCTGCTGTTCGTGTTCACCATGGTGGTGCCGATCCTGATCGCGGTCGGGCAGTCGTTCATGACCGTCGAGCGCCGGGGCCTGCTCGGCGAGGAGGGCGTCGCCACCAAGTTCGCCGGGATCGACAACTACGTGGTCGCACTGACGAACGTGAACTTCATCGACTCGATCGGCCGGATGCTGCTGTTCGGCGTGGTCCAGGTGACGGTGATGATCGTCTCTGCGACCGTCCTGGCGCTGCTGCTGGAGAGCGCCGCCGCCCGGGCGCCGGGCCTGTTCCGGTCGACCTACTTCCTCCCGTACGGGATTCCCGGGGTGATCGCGACGATCCTGTGGTCCTTCCTGTACGTGCCGGGGCTGAGCCCGATCGTCGACACCCTGGCCCTGGTCGGGATCCAGGTCGACTTCCTGTCGAAGAGCGCGGTGCTGTGGGCGATCGCGAACATCGTCACCTGGACCTACACCGGCTACAACATGCTGATCATCATCGCCCAGCTGAAGTCGATCCCGGGTGAGCTGTACGAGGCGGCCAAGATCGACGGGGCCGGGCCGCTGCGGGTGGTGACCTCGATCCAGCTGCCGCTGGTCCGGCCGGCGCTGATGCTGACGATCATCTTCTCGATCATCGGCACTCTGCAGCTGTTCGCCGAGCCGCGGGTGCTGAAGTCGGTCTCCACCGGCATCACCTCGGAGTACACCCCGAACATGTCGGCCTACGCGTACGCCTTCCAGTACAACGACATGGGGGTGGCCGCCGCCGAGGCCGTGATCATTGCCGTGGCCGCGTTCGTCCTGTCCGCGGCCGCGCTCGGCCTGTCCAACCGCAGCCAGAGGGGAGGGCGGGCCTCATGAGCGCCGCCGCCAGCACCACCGGTCTCGTCCGCTCCAGCCGCTCCAGCCGCTCCAGTCGGGCCCCCGGGTCGAAGCCGACTACGACGATTACCGTGACCTCGCTGCTGACGGTCGCCGCGCTGTACTTCCTGGTGCCGGTGTACTGGGTGATCGTCAACGCGACCAAGTCCAGCGACGCGCTGTTCTCCACCAACGGGTTCTGGTTCGGCGCCGAGCTGCAGCTGGTGAGCAACCTGCGCGACGTGCTCAGCGTCAACAACGGCATCTACGCCCGCTGGGCGCTGAACTCGGTGATCTACTCCGGGGTCGGCGCGGTGCTCGCCACGTACATCGCGGTCGCCGCCGGGTACGCGCTGGCGAAGTACCAGTTCGCCGGCAAGAACCTCGTGTACGCCTTCGTCATGGGTGGGGTGCTGGTCCCCGGCACGGCGACCGCGCTGCCGCTGTTCCTGGTCTTCTCCCGGCTGGGGCTGACGAACAGCTACTGGGCGGTGCTGATCCCGTCGCTGGTGAGCCCGTTCGGGCTGTTCCTGGCCAGCATCTACGCCAACGCCTCAGTTCCGGACTCGATGCTCGAAGCGGGCCGGATCGACGGGGCCGGCGAGCTGCGGATCTTCCACTCGATCGCGCTGCGCCAGCTCACCCCGGCGGTCGTGACGATTCTGCTGTTCCAGTTCGTGGCGATCTGGAACAACTACTTCCTGCCCCTGGTGATGCTGGCCGACGAGCGGCTGTACCCGATCACGCTGGGCCTGGACACCTGGCGGGCCCAGACCGACCGGCTGCCGGAGTTCTTCCAGCTCACCATCGGCGGCTCGCTGCTGTCGGTGATCCCGCTGGCGATCCTGATCATCGTGCTGCAGCGGTTCTGGCGCGGCGGCCTCACCGAGGGCTCCGTCAAGGGCTGACGCAGCCCGTACGGGAGGCGGCCCGGCGACCGGCGCAGTCGCCGGGGCTCGCCGCGGCGGGCACCAGGACCAGACCAGAACCAGCACAGCGCCGCAGGAGCACAGCGCCGCGGGAGCAGCACAACGGGGGCACCCAGCCGGTGGGTGCCCCCGTCGTTGCCGTGGCTAGCTCGTGGAGAGGCCGTCGACCTCCGGCTTACCGGTGCCCCAGACGTCCTTGTCCTCTTCCAGCCAGGTCTCCTCGCCGGTGCCCTCGGACTTCTCCTCCTTCTTGTGGGCGCCGCGGCCGCCCATCATCGGAGCCATGGGCGCACCGCCGCGCTGGGCCTCGCTGATGCTGCTGTACGGGCGGTTCGACTCGACCCCGCCGACCAGGCCCTTGCTGACGGTGCCTCGCCCGGTAGCGCCCATCTGGAAGGACGGGTTGGTCGAGCCGCGGACCCCAGCGCTGGCCAGGCCGCCGGACGGGAGCCTCAGGCCCCGCCCGCCGGCACCACCAAGACCACCGGCACCGCCCATGCCGCCCATGCCGCCCATGCCGCCGAAGCCGCCCATGCCCATACGGACACCAGCGGCCCCGACTCCGCCGATACCCCCGGCCGGCACCCCGGCCACGGGCGGGACGCCCAGTCCACCGCTGGTCGAGGTGCCGGGAATGGCGCCCACCGTGGGAGCCTGAGCGGCTCCAGTGCCCGGCATACCCACCGGCGGCGGAGCCGTGGTGGGCGGCGTGGTGAAGACCCCCGGGCTCGTGGCCCCGACGACCCCCGGCAGGGCGGCTCCGGCCGCAGCAGCCGCCCCGGGGGCCGCCAGGGCGCCGGCAGCCGCGCCTGCAGTGGGGGTGGTCGTGCCGGCGGCGCTGGTGCCCGGCGGGGTGTAGCCCTCGGAGCCGTACCGGCTCGGGTCAATGGTGGGGGCAGCGAGCGGCTGAGCGGCTGCCTTCGGCGCGTCGTCTGAGCCTCCCGTGCCGAGGGAGTGGCTGCGGATCGTGCCCTCGTGCTGCGGGTCGGTCGCCGCCGACGGCTTCGCCAGGAAGCCGACGAGCCCCTGCTCCACCTTGTCGGCCGCGGTCGAGACCGCCTTGTGCTGGGCGGCGTTCAGGCCGAGGTGCTCCATCCAGACGTCGAACTGGTTCACCGCCGGGCTGACCGAGCCGTGGTAGACCTCGGCCATGGGCTTGCTCTGGGCCTGGGTGGCCTGCCAGGCCGGCTTCGACAAGGACTGCCGGACCTGCCCGGACCCGGTGAGCACCTGGTAGTCCTGCCCGGCCTGGGCGTCGTTGTAGCTCTGCAGGGTGGCGTTGTCGTTGATCCCCAGCACCACACCGGCCTGGTCCCCGAGCCAGTTGAAGAAGCCGAGCTTCTTCTGCTCAACCTTCCACTTGGTCTCCGCGTCCCAGGGGATCGGGTTCTCCTCCGCGGCCGTCACAGCCTGCTCGGCCGGGGCCTGTACCTTCTCCAGCTCGGTGGCCATGGCGAGGGCGGAGGCCTTGATCTTCAGCAGCCGCTCCAGCACCTCGTCGGTGACCGCCTGCTTGTACATCTCGGCGCCGCTGCCTTCCCAGCCGCCCGGGGTGATCAGGGTCGCGAGCCGGTCGCGGACCTGGGTCTCGAGCGTCTCTGCCTTGGTAGCGACGTCCTTCCAGTGGGTGATCGCGGTCGCCAGGTCGTTCGGGTTGGCGGTGGCGATCACGTGCATGCTGTCGCGCTGAGTTCGCTGGCCGTGGCCGTCGTACGGCTTCTGGTCAGCGTCGGGGGCGGTCGTCATCTCAGGCTCCTTCCGGGCCCACCGAGGCCCGGACCGTGTCGGCCCCGGTGGCGTTCAGGTTCTCAAGGTCGGTGTAGCGGCGGGCCAGGTCCTGGGTGCCCGTGACCAACTGGTCAACCCGCTGGCCGAGGTGGGTGATGAAGTCTCGCTGGCTGGTGGCTGCGGTACGGTACCGCTCCTGCGCGTCCTTGCTGAGGTCGTACTCCCCAAGGTCCACCTCGTCCATGAGCCGGGTGGCAGTGTCCTTGAGTCCCGTGATCTCAGGAGTCACGACCTCACTGATGTACTTGGCGAAGGCGTTGATGTCGCCAGGGCTGAACGTTGTCTGGCCTTCAGTCACGATCCGGTCTCTCGCTTTCGGGTCACCAGGGTGGGTTGGAGGTGGGCTAGACACTCACTGTACGGCGTGACCGGGCCACACCGGCCCAAGGCATGACGCGGGGCCGGCCCGAAGGCCGGCCCCGTGGTGCGTGAGAAGGTCAGAGTCTCACCAGGAGCCCTGGATCTTCTTCTCGGTGCTGCCGTAGTTCTCGGTGATCTGGCCCAGGACGACGCCCATCTTGGCCACGATCTCCTGCTGGTGGGCAGCGGCCTTGTCCCACTCGGCCTGGGCGGCGTGGTAGGCGGTCTGCGCCTCGCCGTCCCACTTCGCCAGCGAGGTCTTGAGCTCGCCCTCGAGGGTGGTCAGGATCTCGTCGAGGTTCTTGGAGGCACGGGTGAGGGCGTCGATCCCCTCGGCCATCGCGCCAGCATTTACTGCGGTGTAGTCGCTCATGATCTTCCTTCGGTCCTAGGTGACTGTGGTGGGGGAGTTCAGGGTCAGCCCTGGAGCAGGGCGTCGATCGCCTTCGAGGCCTCCTCCTGCTCCTGCTCGTTCTGGGTGTAGGTCATCTGGGTGTCGACGAGCTTCCCGTGGATCCCCTCCAGCTGCTGCTGAACCCGGCCGAACTGCTGATCGAACTCGGTGTAGCTGCGCAGGAAGGCCTGAGCGGCGTTGCCCTGCCAGGTGGACATGAGGTTGGTCACATCGCTGCTCAGGGTCTGCTGGGTGCTGTGGATCTTCTGCGAGGCCTGGTCGATCTGGTCGGCCGCCTTCGTCATCTCTGCGCGATCAACAGTGGTGTTACCCGACATGTGTTCCTCCATAGGTTCCGGGACCGTCCCCGGTTGTGGTTGGTGCAGGTCCGATCCCTCGGTGCTGCGGGGTTGCAGCAAAGACACTAAGCGGCGGGAGGGTCATCGTCCAACCGCGACGCCGCCTCGGAGCAGCTTTGAGCGGGCGTACCCCGGTCAGCTGGGTGGGGGTACTTAGGCCCCTCGGCGGGAGGGCTCAGCAGCCACCGGCTGGTTGGCGTGGAGCTGGTCCAGGGCGACCCCTGCCGGCAGCCCGTCCGGGATCATCCGCAGGACTGGCTCCAGCACCGCACCGATGGCGGGCTGGTCACCGTACCCCAGGGCAGCCCGGCTCTCGGCGTCCGGGATGCCGTACTTCTTGCCTTCCCAGATCAGGAAAGACTGCCCGTTGGGTGGGGTGTTGGAGCCCCGCAGCAGCGCCCCCGCCCCCGGTGCCACGGTGACCCGGTCGTAGTAGGCGACCGCCGGGGAGCCGGACGGCTTGTCGACCTCGGTGCCGACCTCGACCGTCGGGACCGGCTTTGTGCCGTCGTACGTGGCGCAGACGCTGACCTTGGTGGTGTCAGCATCGGTCATGACGACCCGGCCCAGCGGAACCCCCGTGGTCTCGCTGCGCTGCTGGGTCTTGCTCTTGGACTCGTCGTTGATCTTGCTCGCCGGAACCACCGGGGGGTCGGGCCAGGTGGCGCGCATGTCAGTGTGGCTGATCTGCGACCAGCCGTCGGCCAGCATGATCCAGTACGACATCGAGTCCCGGTCGTTGATGTTGCCGACCTGCACCACGTCGCCGACCCGCTGCCCGTCGACGCCCGGGTTGCCCTGGTTCGGGACTCGGATCTTGCCGATCGGCTCTCCCAGCGGCAGGGACTGGATCAGGGCGTCGGCGGCCGGAGTCGGGACGGTCGTGGTCTCGATCGCTCCCTTGGCTTCCGGCTTCACCACGTGCGCCAGGCCGTTGATGACGAGGTACTGCTGGTTGCCAGAGTCGGTCAGCACCACTCCGGTGGGACGGCTGTCCTGGTGCGCAGCGACCGCCGGGGCGGCGAAGTCGAGGACCGTGAAGCGGCTCTCCAGGCTGTCCGGCAGGGAGCAGACCCGCAGCGGGAAGGGGTTCATGTTGCTCGGCGCCGGCAGCTGCGCCGGGGCCTCGACGATCCCGTACCGCTGCCCGCGTGGGGTTCCGGCCAGGGCGGAGGTCTTCACCGACCGTACGGAGGCACCGTTGGTGATCAGCTTCGCCGAGGCCATGTTGGTCACCGGGTAGACGGTCTTGCCGTCCGTGGTGACGAAGACCACCCCGGCCTCGCTGTCGACGAGGATGGACATCTCGGTCGGCAGCCCAGCACCGGGCTTCTTGAGGAACCCGTAGATCCCGAACCCCGCCACCACCAGGGCACCGACCAGAATCGAGACGAACAGCCCCAGCTTCAGCCGCCGCAGCGGAGGAGTCGGGCTGTCGGGGTCGCGGTCCACCAGCGCCGAGACCAGGCGCTGCTGCACGAAGGCCTGAGCCTTGAGCAGCTCTTTGCGAGCAGCCATACGGGGTCCTCCTTGAGTGTCAGCGCCCATTCTGACCCACCCGGTGGCAGGCAGGCACCGCCCTCGGGCACCCCGGCGACACTAGGGTGGGGCTGACAGCCTGAATCGGGAGGTGCAGATGCCACGCGGCGACGAGGCGGTGCGACCAGCCAAGCCGGGAGTCGACCTGCGGCACGCTCTTAGCGCGCTGCTGGTCGAGGTCGGTGTGCTGCTCGTGGTGCTGCTGGTGCTGGCCCGGTGGTACGTGATGGCCGGTGTGGTGGCGTTCCTGGCGCTTGTCCTGCTGGTCCCGGTGAGGGGCCGCAGCGCCCTGGGCTGGGCCCGCAAGGCCTACCGGTACGCCGGGCGCAAGCCGACCAGCCGCGTCTCGGCCGAGATGCCCGAGGACCTGGTGCCGCTGGCGCAGTGGGTGCCCGGGCTGACCGTCACCCAGACCTCGCTCGGGCGCGGCGGAGAGCTGGGCGTGATCGCGGACGGCGAGGCCTGGACCGCGGTGCTGGCGCTGACCTCCGACGACGAGCTGCTGGCCGACCGGGGCGAGGCCATCGACCTGGACCAGCTCAGCGGCCTCACCCGCCAGGACGACATCATCTTCGCGGGGGTGCAGGTGGTCACGTACACCGTGCCAGCCCCGACGACGGTGCTGCTGGGCGGCGAGTCGTCGGCCGCCACCGCGTACCGGGAGATCGTCGCCACCGCCATGCCGCCGACGCTGCGACGGACCTGGCTCTGCCTGCGGCTCGACCCGCGGCTCTGCCTGGAGGCGGTGGCCCGCCGCGGCTCCAGCAACGACGGGGTCTTCGCCACTCTCCGCTTCGGGCTGCACCGGGTCCAGACGGTGCTCAAGCGGCAGGGGATCGAGACCCGGGCCCTGGCCCCGGTCGAGCTGTACGAGGTGCTGAGCCTGGTCACCGGGTCGGGCTCCGGGCCGACCGAGGAGCGCAGCCGGGAGAGCTGGACCACCTGGGCCTGCGACGGGCTGGTGCACTGCGGCCAGATGGTGCGCCGCTGGGGTGCTACCGCCTCGATCGGCTACCAGCAGCTGCAGGACGCGATCGCCCAGGCCCCGGTGCTGTTCGCGGTCACCTCGTACACGCTGACCCCGACCCGGAGGGCCACCGGTGGGCTGCGCCTGGCCACGATCGACGAGGCCGGCGCCGAGGACGCCATCACCTTCACCCGGCAGCGCCTGGCCGGCAACGTACGGCTTGACTCGCCGGCCGGGAACCAGATCCCGACCCTGCTGGCGACCGTCCCGCTTGGAAGGGGGGCCCGATGAGCCAGGAACCGTGGCTGCTGCCCGAGACCCCCAGCCAGCGCCTGCAGGACTCGGTGGTGCGCACCGGGCCGTCGGGGCTGCTGCTGGGGCACGGGCAGAGCGGCCCGATCACGATCCGGCTGTTCAGGCCTGGCCCGACCCGGCTGATGGTGGCGGTCCCGGAGTACGTCCAGTGGCTGCTGGCCTTCCGGTGCATCTCGCTCGGGGCGCACGTGTCGATTCTGAGCGAGAACCGCCGCCGGTGGCAGCAGCTGGTCGACGTCATCGGCTCGTGCGGCGGGACGGCGGAGTTTCTGGACCCGACCGGTCAGCGGCCGGGGCAGGGCCGCCCGTACCGGCCCAGCCTGATCCTTGACGACTCGGGGCGCTCCGATGCCGGCCAGCTGGCGATCGGTTCCTGGCAAGCGGTGATGGTGGTCGAGGACGCGGCCGCCTCGGGGGCTATCCACAGCCTGCGGTCGTGTGACATGGCCCTGGTCTCGCCGTGCAGCGACCGGGTCGCGGAGAACCTGCGCCGGGCGTACGTGCTCAACCAGCGCCAGCTGCGGCAGGCGAACAACCTGGAGAGCCACGAGCTGGTCCTGGCGATGCCGCGCCGGGTGGCGCGGGCCGCGGTGCCGCCGACGCAGACGGAGCACCGGCTGCTGTTCAGCAGCCCGACGGCGGCGCCCACGACCACGACCGCGGCCCGGCGGGCCGTGGTCTAGCCGCCCGTACGCAGGGCCGCTGCGGGGTGCCGAGCCGGGCCTCCTGGTCCTGCGGGGAGGCCCCAGCCGCGGGCTGCTAGCCCCCGGAGGCCTTGGTGAGCACCATGCTGTACACGTCGACCACGCCGAGGACGAGCGGCACGATGGCCATAATCGACAGCCACTCCAGGATGTCGGCGAACCGGCCCCAGCCCGGGGACACGACCCGGTTGTACAGGGAGGCCCCGTAGCTGGCCAGGGCGACGGTGGCGATGATCACCACCACGGTGGCCATCAGGACCCGCACCAGCGGGGTGGCCCCCACCAGCACCAGGGCCAGGGCCGCGATACCCAGCACCAGCCCGCTGACGAGCAGCGAGGTCCGCTGGGCCAGTCCGAGAAAGGCCCGGGCCCGCAGCACCAGGGCGAGTGCCACCGCGAAGCCGAGGCTCAGGGCGAGCACGCCCCCGCTGGCGAGGACCGGAACCATCAGCGCGGTGACCGACAGGCCGGTGGCTGCGAGGAAGGCGCCGAGCAGTCGGTCGGCGGTCAGGGCCCGGCTGACGATGTCTGCCTGCACCGGCTGGTCGTCGGCCATCAGAGCCTCGGCGTTCGACGGGAGGCTCGGCATCGCGACCCGGGCGGCCTTGTACGACAGGCTCGGCAGCGCCGAGGTGAGGGCCAGCGCCACAGCCGCCCCGACGGCGGCGACCTGGGCGGTGTACCCGTCCATGAGCACCATCACCATGGTGGAGACCAGCACCACCCCGGCCGAGATGGTGACCGCGAGGTGCGCGTACGGCTGGACCCGAGCCGCCAGCCACATGGTGCCCGCGGTGACCAGGGTCACGGTCGCCGACAGCAGGACCCGCAGCGGCCAGCCGGCCTCCGGGGCGATGAAGGCGCCCCCGGCGGCGGCCAGGACCACCGCCGACCAGGCCAGCCCGACGGCTGGCAGGTAGCGGCCCAGGGCGCGCGACAAGACGATCGCCCCGATCCCGGCGGCGAAGGAGAAGAAGAGGGTGATCCCGGCCTCCAGCAGCGACCCGAACGGTCCCCGCGGGTCAGAGGTGGCCAGCAGCAGCAGCGGGACCGCGACCAGCAGCACCACCATCACGCCGACCCCGAACCACTGGCTCTGGCTGGGGCTCCACGACGGGCGGGAGGTGGTGGCGGTGGTCACCGCGTCCACGACGTCGTCGAAGGCAGCGTCCGGCATGGCGCTCTCGCGCTGGCGCAGGTGGAGGGTCTCCCCGTCGCGCAGGTTGAGCGCAGAGACCCGCTTGTTGGTGTCCAGCGGGTCCTCGCCCATCCGCTGCAGCACCCAGGCGTGGACGGCCTCGGCCGACGAGGTCGCCTCGTAGCCGGAGAACTTCACGATGGTGGGCAGGCACTCGGCCAGGCTGGTGGAGCCTGGCAGGGCCACGTCGATCCGGCGACTCGGAGAGATCACCGTGACGCGGGCCAGGTCCTCGGTGGCGGTCGCAGTCACGTCCGGCAGCCTAGCTGCTGCGAGTCGCAGGAGCGCTGCCGTGGTGGGCAGCCAGCCCGTCCCGCTACGGGTCCTGGACCGCCGCCTCACCGCCGGGCAGCCCTCCCGGCAGCCAGCCCGTCCGGCGGCGGCGCTGCGGCGTACGGCTGGCCGTGACCCTCCTGCGCCGCCCCTGCTGGGTGGGCACAGCGCCACCCACCCCAGCTAGGCTGCTCGTGGCAGGGTCAAGGTCCCAGCCGCGACGTGAACTCAAGGCTTGGTTGCAGGGGGTGTCTGCAGATGGCGACGGTGGTGTTCAACCGCGGCAAGCGAGCGACCCCTCCGCCGATGCCGCGCGGCGACCTGCTGCTGGAGTCCCCTCCGGAGATCCCGCCTCCGGCTGGGCAGCAGAGCTTCGGCGCGCTGCTGCGCTTCCTGCCGATGATCGCCGGGATGGGGGCCATGGGCCTCATGTACTCGGGGATGCTCTCCGGCGGGGGCATGGGCGGTGGCCGCGGCCCGATGGGAGCCCTGGCCGGCGGCCTGATGGGCCTGTCGATGATGGGCATGATGTTCAGCCAGCTGGGCCGGGGCAACAACGAGCAGGCGATGGAGCTCGACGCCCGCCGGCGTGACTACTTCCGCTACCTCACCCAGACCCGGCGCCAGGTCCGCAAGTCAGCCGCCGACCAGCGCAAGGCCGTCACCTGGCGCCACCCGGAGCCCGACACCCTGTGGAGCCTGGCCGGGGAGCGGCGGATGTGGGAGCGCCGCCCCGACGCCGACGACTTCCTGGCGGTCCGGATCTCGGTCGGGCGCCAGCAGTTCGCCAAGCGGATCGTGCCGCCCGAGTCGAAGCCGATTGAGGACCTGGAGCCGCTCACCACCGGGGCCCTGCGCCGGTTCATGCTCACCCACCGGGTGGTGCCCAGCGTTCCGCTGATGATTGACATCCGCGGCTTCAAGCAGTTCTCCCTGGTGGGTGACATCGAGGCGTCGCGCCGGCTGGCGTACGCCATGGTCTCCCAGATCGCCGCGTGGCACGCGCCGACCGAGGTCCGCCTGATCGTCGCCGTCTCCCGCGACAACGAGCACCTCTGGTCGTGGACCAAGTGGCTGCCGCACCTGCAGCACCCCACCCGCACCGACGGGGTCGGCCCGGTCCGGTTCTTTGCCACCGACCGGACCGAGCTGGTTCAGGTCACCGAGGGCAGCCAGAACGTCCCCGACGGTGACCCCACCCACGTGGTCCTGGTCGTTGACGGGATGGACGGGGTCTCGGCCGACATGTTCGCCACCCCCGGCACCACCACCAGCACCATCGAGGTCACCGGGCTGCGGGAGCGCCCCCGCCGGATCGAGCCCGGGGTCGCGGTGCTGGACGTCTCTGCCGACGACCTCACCCTCTACCGCCGGCTCCAGTCCGGCCAGATCGCGCCGACCCCGTTCGGCAAGCCGGACCAGGTCCCGATGGTGTACGCGGAGATGCTGGCCCGCCAGCTCAGCCCGTACCGGATGCCGGCCGCCAGCGCCGGCCAGGAGGACGACGACACCCCCGAGGTGGTGTTCGAGCCGCCCAAGGACTACCCGGCGATGCTCGGCACCGGCGACCCGCTGACCCTGGACCTGCGCCAGGCCTGGCGGCCGCGGCCGCTGCACCAGCGCCTGAGAATCCCGGTCGGGTCCGGCACCGACGGCCGCCCGGTGGAGCTCGACATCAAGGAGGCCGCCATGGGCGGCATGGGCCCGCACGGCCTGTGCATCGGCGCCACCGGCTCCGGCAAGTCCGAGTTCCTGCGGACCCTGGTGCTGGGCCTGGCGATGACCCACTCCTCCGAGCAGCTCAACTACGTTCTGGTCGACTTCAAGGGCGGCGCCACCTTCGCCGGCCTGGACGACCTGCCCCACGTCTCGGCGGTGATCACCAACCTGGAGGGTGAGCTCACCCTGGTCGACCGGATGCAGGACGCCATCGCCGGTGAGATGGAGCGCCGGATGGAGGTGCTCAGCCAGACCAACGCGGCGCTGCGGAACAAGGACATCAAGAACCGCGAGGAGTACGAGATCGCCCGCCAGGAGGGTGCCGACATCCCGCCGATGCCCAGCCTGTTCATCGTGGTGGACGAGTTCTCCGAGCTGCTCACCGCCCGGCCTGAGTTCATCGACCTGTTCATCCAGATCGGCCGGATCGGCCGCTCGATCGGGGTCCACCAGCTGCTCGCGTCGCAGCGGCTGGAGGAGAGCAAGCTGCGCGGCCTGGACACCTTCCTGTCGTACCGGATCGCGCTGCGGACCTTCTCCCCGGCCGAGTCCCGGGTCGTGATCGGGGTGCCCGACGCGTACCACCTGCCGCAGGGACCAGGCAACGGCTACCTCAAGTACGACACCACCAACATGGTGCAGTTCAAGGCTGCGTACGTGTCGGGGCCGTGGCACGGCAGCCCGACCGCGCTGCTGGACGTCGACCCGGACGAGCCCGGTGGGCGGCCGGGGAGCCTGGGCAAGAAGGCCTGGGTGCCGCCCGTCCTGGCCTTCGAGGCCGGCCACGTCGACGAGGTGCTGCCCCCTGAGCCGGAGCCCGAGCCCGAGCCGGTCCCGGAGCCCGAGGCTCCAGAGCCGGAGGCCAAGCCGCAGCGGGCGGCCGAGACCGACGACGACGAGGAGGACGAGGAGGACGACACCCTGCTGGGGATCGTCGTCAACCAGCTCCGCGGTCAGGGCTGGCCGGCCCACCGGGTCTGGCTGCCGCCGCTGGACGACCCGCCGCCGATGGACCACCTGCTGCGCTCGGAGCTGGTCGACCACCCGCAGCGCGGCCTGACCACGGCCGATCCGCGGATGCACGGCACCCTGGCCGGGCCGGTGGCCCTGATCGACCGGCCCCGCCAGCAGCGCCGCGACCCGATGTGGCTGGACTACTCCGGCGCTGGCGGCAACCTGGCGATCGTCGGCGGGCCGCAGGCCGGCAAGTCGATGGGGCTGCGGGCGGCGATCACCGGGCTGGCGCTCACCCACACCCCGGCCGAGGTCGGCTTCTACTGCCTCGACTTCGGTGGCGGCTCGCTGACCGGGCTCCGGGACATGCCGCACGTCGGCTCAGTCTGCGGCCGGCTCGACGTGGACCGGGTCCGCCGCACGATCGCTGAGATGACCTCGCTGCTGCAGGCCCGTGAGCTGCTGTTCGCCGAGCTCGGCGTCGACGGCATCGCCAGCTACCGCCGCGGCCGCCGCGACGGCACCATCCAGCCCGACCGGTTCCCGATCGACGTCTTCCTGGTCGTCGACGGGTGGATGACGCTGCGGCAGGAGTTCGAGGCCCAGGACCCGATCATCACCAACCTGGCCGCCCGCGGCCTGGGGTACGGGCTGCACGTGATGCTCTCGGCCAACAAGTGGTCGGAGTTCCGGCTCGGGATCCGGGACCTGCTGCAGAGCCGGGTGGAGCTGAAGCTCGGTGACCCGTTCGAGTCGGAGATCAACCGCAAGCTTGCGGACCTGGTTCCCGCCGGGCGGCCCGGCCGGGGCCTGTCCGGCGACGGGCTGCACATGCTGACCGGGCTGCCCCGCATCGACGGGGTGGAGGACGCCGAGTCTGCCACCGAGGGGCAGCGGGAGATGATCACCCGGATGAACGCCGCCTGGAAGGGCCCGAAGGCCGCCGAGGTACGGATGCTGCCGGCCGACCTGCCGATCACCGCCCTGCCGGAGGTCGCCTACGACGACGTACGCAAGGACGTGCCGTGGGCGATCGACGAGATCGACCTGGCCCCGGTGATGTTCGACCCGAAGGCCGAGCCGCACCTGGTGGTCATCGGTCAGCCCGAGTGCGGCAAGTCGACCGTGCTGCGGGTGCTGGTGAACGGGCTGCTGAAGCGGTACACCCCCAAGCAGGCCAAGTTCCTGATCCTCGACTACCGGCGCTCCCTGCTCGGCTTCGTCCCCGACGAGTACCTGATCAAGTACTGCCCGTCGCAGAAGTCCGGGACCGAGACCACCAAGGCCCTGGCCGGGTCGCTGCAGAACCGGGTGCCGGGCCCCGACGTCACCCCGCAGCAGCTGCGAGACCGGTCCTGGTGGAGCGGGGCCGAGGTCTTCGTGATCGTGGACGACTACGAGATGGTCGCCACGACCCAGGGCAACGCCCTGATGCCGCTCGCCGAGCTGGTCACCCAGGCCCGCGACATCGGGCTGCACATGATGGTCGCCCGCGGCTTCGGCGGCGCCGCCCGCGCGGTCGGTGACCAGGTGGTGGGCCGGATGCGCGACGGCGGTGCCCCGGCCTTCATCATGAGCGGCACCCGCGACGAGGGCGCCCTGTGGGCGGGCTACCGACCCGTCCCGCTGCCACCCGGCCGCGGTCAGCTGATCACGCGGGCCGGGCAGGTGCTGGCCCAGGTGGCGAACCTCCCACCGACCGAGTGATGGCGACCGTGGTGAGGCGAGCGATCGTCCGGGCCCTGGCCGCGGGGCTGCTCGGCTCGTGCCTGGTGCTGCAGCCGCTGGCGGTACCGGCTCAGGCCGCCGTCGGGCAGCCGCTTGACAGCAAGCAGTGCATCCCCCCGCAGGACGCCGCGCAGAACCTGCGGCCGCCCCAGGACTCGTGGGCCAACAAGCGGCTGAACCCGGAGCAGGTCTGGGCCCGTAACGACGCCCGGCAGCGTCCAGTTCGAGGCGCCGGGATCAAGGTTGCGGTGATCGACACCGGCGCCCAGATCGGGGTCTCGCCGGTGCTGAGCCTGCCGCCGGAGGCCTCCGGGCAGACCAGCGAGATGCTGCCCCGGTGGGACATGTACGACTTCATCGGCGACGACCAGGACATCGTGAACCGGGGTTTCGACTGCAGCCACGGCACCGCGGTCGTCGGCTACATCAACGGCCAGCAGGTGGGCGGCTGGAACATGGGCGGGATGGCCCCCGCCGCCCAGGTCACGGTGCTGCGGGCGCTGAAGTCGACCCAGGGCAACGAGAGCCAAGAGCCGATGGTCCAGGCGGTGACCTGGGCGATCGACAACAAGTACGACATCATCAACATCTCCCAGTCCGGCGGTGACCACCAGGGGCTGCGCAAGGAGATCGCGCGGGCGATCCAGGCCGGGATCGTGGTCGTCGCCGCAGCCGGCAACGGCGGCCGCGGGTCTGGCCCCTCGTACCCAGCGGCCTACCCGGGCGTGATCGCGGTCGGAATGACCACCCGCGGCGGGGCCGCCGCGTCGCTGTCCCAGTCAGACCCGCGGATGGAGGTAACGGTCGCCGCCCCCGGGGAGAAGGTGACTCTGCTGCGGTGGTCCCACCCGCAGACCGGCAGGCCCCCAGCCGACTACTTCAACGAGGGGCGCCAGGGCTGGAACGAGGGCGACGGGACCTCGTACGCGACCCCGATGGTGAGCGGTGTCGTGGCCCTGATGCTGCAGCACTCCCGGGCTGAGGGAAAGAACCTCACCCCGGCCGAGGTGAAGAAGCGGCTGCAGCAGACCGCCGACCGGCCCCCCGGCGCCGTACCGGACTCCCAGCTCGGGTACGGGACGGTGAACCCGATGGGTGCGGTCTTCGGGCCCTTCCCGAAGTCCGGGTCCCGGGCCCCGGAGCCGGCGCCGACCCTGGGCGGTCCGCTGCCGGTCTCGCCGCCGCGGGACCTCGGTCCGGCGCTGGTGTCGGTGGGGATCGGGGTGGCGGCGCTGCTGCTGGTGGTGACCGGTCTGGTGGTCAGCGAGGCGATCCCGGCGATGCGGCGCCGCAAGTTCCGCCCGGCGCAGCCCGACAAGAAATGACGCCGAACCGGATCACGCCCCGCCCGGCCCGCCTGTACGAGCCAGAGGTCTGGCACCGCGACCACCGCTGGGGGGCAGCCCTGGTGGTGGCGTCGACGCTCGGGATCGTGCTGATCGGCTTCCTCGGCCCGTCAGCGGTCACCCTGTCGCTCGGGCCGCGGCAGAACCTGCTGCCGCCCTGGTACGCCGACACCCAGTGGGACACCAACCCCAGTGACTGGGTCGCGGTGACCGGGCTGTACCTGTTCATCTCGCTCGGCGCGGTCGGGATGTGGATCCTGACCCGGGCCACCCTGGACGGCTGGCGGCCCCGGATCGGGCGGCTGATGGCGCTCGGGGCCGGGCTCAACACGATCACTGCCCTGGTGCCGCCGATGACCTCGGCCGACGTGCTGATGTACGCCTCGTACGGGCGGCTGCAGGTGCTGGGGCGCGACCCGTACGAGATCACGGTAGGGGAGGTGCTGCGCTCCCAGTACGACCCGGTGGTGCGCTGGGTGGAGGCCCCGTGGGTCGACACGCCGACCGTGTACGGGCCGATCGTCTCGGGCAGCCAGCTGCTGGCGAACCAGCTGGGCGGCGCCAGCATGCACGACGTGGTCTTCTGGCTGCAGCTGATGTCGCTGCTGCCGATGCTCGGGATCGGGCTGATCGTGGTCCGGATGGCCCGCGGCAACCCGCTGCTGCAGACCCGGGCGGCGCTGTTCACCCTGGTCAACCCGGCGATGATCTGGGCGGTCGTGGCGCAGGCGCACAACGAGTCGCTGGCGGTGCTGCTGGCGGTTGCGGCGATCGCCTGCATGCGGCGCTGGCCGGTGCTGGCGGGGGTGATGATCGGCCTGGCCGGCGGGGCGAAGGTCAACATGGTCCTGTACGGGCTGGGCATGGTGCACGGCTACTGGCGGCGGCCGAAGAAGCTGGTGGCGATGGTCGCCGGGGCCGTGGTGCCGCTGGTGCTGTGCTACGTGGTGTGGCAGCCGGAGGCACTGGTGTCGGCGTCCCGGAACACCACGTACATCAATGCCGGGGCCTGGGCCGGGCCGGTGTACGGGATGCTGACCCGCTGGTGGAGCCCGAACCTGGCCAAGATCATCATCAACGTCATCAGCCTGGTCGGCTGGGCGGCGGTGGCCTGGATGCTGTCGCGGCTGCTCGGGCACCGGCCGCTGCCCGGGGTGGAGCCGGGCACCGACCCGCTCCACGACCCGACCACGGTCGCGATCCGGACCTCGACCATCCTGTACGTGTCGTGGCTGGTGACCACGCCGAACTCGTTCTCCTGGTACGACCTGCTGGCCTGGGCGCCGCTGGCGCTGGCCGCGGGCAGCCGGCTGGACGTGCTGCTGCTGTGGCGGACGACCTGGCTGTCGCTGGCCTTTGTCACCGGCCGGGCGATCGAGTTCGCCCCCGGGGTGGGCCTGGTCGGGGCCCGGGTCCGGGACACCCTGTGCGTGATCGCCCAGGTGCTGGTGGTCGTGGAGATCGTGCGCTGGTACCGCGGCCACGACAAGTGGCTCGGTGAGTTCCGGGCCCGCCAGGGCGTCACCTGACAAGCCCCCGGCGGCGCTCTGTAGACTCCTGTCGCCCCTAGTGGACCGGGGTTTTCAGGTGAGCAGAACCACGGTGGGAGTCCTGCAGAACCACGGTGAGAGCTCTGCAGAACCACGGTGAGAGCTCTGCAGAACCACGGTGAGAATCCTGCAAAACCACGACGGCTGGCTGAGATCTGGGCATGGAGCTCTCTTCATTCCCCTGCAGTACCTCGGGGTGCTGACGGGGATCGGCGGCTCGTCAGGCTGCTGTGAGCCAGCGTGAGCCGCGGGCCCGCAGCCCCAGGCTGAGGCCCCGGGCTCCCATCAGCACCACCCCGTACGCGGCCCACAGCCAGCCCAGCCCGGCTGCGCCGGGGGCGGCGGTGACCGCGACCAGCCACAGCGCCGGCACGTACGCGGTGAGCACGACCAGCCCAGCCAGAGCCAGGTACGGGCCGTCGCCAGCCCCGATCAGGACCCCGTCGAGGACGTACACGAAGCCGGCCAGCGGCAGCACCGCCCCCGCGACGGTGAGCCCGACCCAGGCGGCGTGACGGACCGCCGGGTCGGCGCTGAAGGCGTACGGGAGCAGCGGCCCGAGCCCGGCGAAGACGACTCCGAGGCCGACCCCGCCGAGCAGCCCCCAGCGCTCGGTACGGCCCACCACGAGGCGGATCCGGGCCTGGTCGCCGGCGCCGGTCGCCTGACCGACCAGGGCCTGGGCCGCGATCGCCAGGGCGTCGAGGACGAACGCCGCCAGCGACCACATCGAGGTGACGACCTGGTGGGCGGCCAGGGTGACCGGGCCCAGCAGCGCCGCCACGGTCACCGTCGCCAGGATCGCGCCGCGCAGGGTGAGGGTCCGCAGCAGCAGCGGCAGCCCGTCGAGGGTGGCCCGCCAGATCCCGGCCCCGCGGGGCCTCACCGAGACCGCCGCCTGCCGGGCCGAGCGCAGCACATGGCGGCCCAGCGCCAGGCCCATCCCGGTCTGGGCGATGGCGGTGCCCAGCCCGGAGCCGGCGACCCCGAGGCGCAGCCCGTAGATCAGCACCGCGTTCAGCCCGATGTTCGCCAGTGCGCCCGTCACCGCTACTCGCAGCGGGGTCCGGGTGTCGAGCTGGCCGCGCAGGGCGCCGCTGCCGGCGAGCACCAGCAGCATCCCGGGAATGCCGGGAGCCGACGCGTACAGGTAGTCCTCGGCGTACGGGGCGACTGCCTCACCGGCGCCCAGCCAGCGCACCAGCCACGGGGTCAGCCCGACCACGACCGCGGCGGTGAGCACCCCGATCAGGACCGCCAGCCAGGCCCCGTCGACCCCGGCCCGGACCGCCCCCTCCCGGTCGCCGGCGCCGATCCGGCGGGCGGTGAGGGAGGTGGTCGCGTACGCGAGGAAGACGAAGACCCCGACCACGGTCATCAGCACCGTGCTGGCCAGCGACAGCCCGGCCAGCTGGTTCGTGCCCAGGTGCCCGACCATCGCCGAGTCGACCAGCACCAGGACCGGCTCGGCGACCAGCGCCCCCAGCGCCGGTACGGCCAGCGCCCAGATCTCCCGGTCCAGTCGACCGGCCACAGCAGGTCCTCCTCATCGCTCGCCTGGGCACCACCCTGCCACGCTGAGTGTGCTGGGCGGTGTCGCTGGGCGGCCTGGTACGGGCGGCTGGCTGCACACCGGCGGACCCAGCGCGGGAGGGCCTGCCCTCAGGAGCCGCCTGGCCGGTGACCTGCCCGCAGCTGTGCTGCCCAGACCGGTGCGAGATGCTGGGCCATCGAGGCGACCGGGCCGGGCGAGGTCCGAGGAGAGGATGGTCTGGTGCGGCTGCTGGTGACCGGGTTCGAGCTCTTCGGCGGGGCGGCCAGCAACCCGTCGGCCGACCTGGTGGGCCGGCTGGCGGGGGAGGTGGCGACAGCGGTGCTGCCGGTCGAGCTGGAGCCGCTGCCCGGGCTGGTGGCCGAGCTGCTGGCCCGTCACCAGCCTTCGCACGTGGTCTGTCTCGGCTTGTCAGCGCGGGCTGGCGGGCTGCTGGTGGAGCGGGTCGGGCTGAACCTGGTCGATGCTCGGATTCCCGACAACGCCGGTCGGCAGCCGGTCGACCAGCCGGTGGTCCCGGGCGGCCCGGCCGCGTACTTCTCAACCCTGCCAGTGAAGGCGGTGCGGGCCGCGGTCCGCGGCGTCAACGTGCCGGCCGAGCTGTCGCTGAGCGCCGGCACGTACGTCTGCAACGCCCTGCTCTACCAGGTGCTGCACCACGCCGCCCAGCAGCCCGAACCGCCCCGGTGCGGGTTCATCCACGTCCCGCCGACCTCGGTTCTGCCCCTTGACCAGCAGGAACGAGGCGTACGGGCGGCGCTGGCCAGCGTCGCCGCCGCAGAGCTCACCACCGCCGCCGGCAGCCTGGGCTGAGCCGTCCGCACTGCCGGGTCGGTGCCAGCGGATCTGCTCACGGCCGCTGGCGGCACTGGCACGTCGCTCAGACAGCGATGAGGGACGCCCTGACGCAGCACTTGTGCGGGCAGAGCACCGGCTGGCGGCCCTGGCAGGCGAGGGGAGAGGGCGGTTGATCCGCTGGTGTGCACCACCGGGCTGCGCAGCCCGTACGCTGCGGGCATGACGCGCGAGGTGCTGCTGGGTGAGGTGCTGGAGGTCCTGGACCAGGCGTTCCCGCCACGGATGGCGGAGCCGTGGGACCGGGTGGGGCTGGTCTGCGGCGACCGGGAGCAGCCCGTACGGAAGGCGCTGCTGGCCGTGGACCCGGCCGAGACCGTGGTCGACGAGGCGGTCGAGCTCGGCGTCGACCTGCTCCTGGTGCACCACCCGCTGCTGCTGCGCGCGGTGCACTCGGTCAGCGCCGACGGCTTCAAGGGGCGGGTGCTGCAGCGGCTGGTCCGGCACCAGATCGCCTTGTACACGGCCCACACCAACGCCGACGCCGCGCCCGGCGGGGCCAACGACGCGCTCGCCGACCTGATCGGGCTCACCGGGACCCGGCCGCTGCAGCCCGGAACCGAGCAGCGGCTGAGCCTGGTCTGCTACCTGCCCGAGGCCGACCTGGACCGGGCCCTGGACGCGGCCGCCGCGGCCGGGGCCGGCACCATCGGCGACTACCGGCGCTGCGGCTGGAGCACCACCGGAACCGGCACCTACCAGGCCGGCGAGCACACCCACCCGGTGATCGGAGCGGCCGGCGAGCAGACCTCGACCGGGGAGGCCCGCCTCGAGATGGTGCTGCCGGCCGCCCGGGCCGAGCAGGTGCTGGCCGCGGTCCGCGCGGCCCACCCGTACGAGGAGCCGGCGCTGCACCTGCTGACCCAGCACCCGGCCCCGGCAGGCTGGGGGACCGGCCGGGTCGGGACCCTGCCCGAGCCGCTGACCCTGCGACAGCTCGCCGAGCGCCTGGCCGGGCGTCTGCCCGCCACCGCCCAGGGCGTACGGGTGAGCGGCCCGGCCGACGCCGAGGTGACCACGGTGGCGCTGTGCACCGGCTCCGGCGACAGCCTCTTCGCCGAGGCCCGGGCCAGCGGCGCCGACGTGTACGTGACCGCCGACCTGCGCCACCACCCGGCCTGTGAGGCCCGCGAGCACCGCCGAGACGGCCGGCCGTACCTGGTCGACCTGTCGCACTGGGCCAGCGAGTGGCCCCTGCTGCCGCGGGCCGCTGCCGTGCTGACCCCGCTGCTGGGGGAGCAGGCCGTGACGGTCAGCACCCGCCGTACGGACCCGTGGACCTTCCGCGTCTGACGTACCGGGCCCGGACGTTCGCCAGCCGCGGGTCGTCGACGTCGTCGATGCCGCGGGCCGCCATCACCTCAGCCAGCATCCGGTTGGTGACGGTGTCCAGGTCGACCAGCGCCCAGCCCCGCAGCCGGGCCAGCTCCCGACCAGTGCTGGTCTTGCCCGACCCCGGCGGCCCGGCGATCCAGACCACGGCAGGTGCGCTCACCAGAGCACCCTAGTTGTTCGGGGTACGGAGGCTGGCCACCTGCCCGCCGGGCCCAGGGCGGCCCTGACAGCCGCTGGAGCCGGCTCGTCGTCCGTGGGCGCCTGCTCTCCTTGACCCGGGCAGCGAGCTCTCCACAAAATCTTGTTGCAGGGGTAGCCATCGTGGCTCGTGTGTGTCAGGATGGGGCATCGACCATCCCCCGGGAGGT